>MDTG01328760.1_pt1 | contig 28698 bp, 25 predicted proteins | sample 811421 | NCBI WGS metagenome assembly MDTG01 (sample SAMN05326645, study PRJNA326480) | marine metagenome | isolation source: seawater | place: Pacific Ocean: South East | collected 2011
AGTATTTGGGACTTTAAGTACCTTTTGCTCTTTATTACAAGATCTTTTAGCAAGATTTAAATCAAAGAATATTTCTATAGTTTTTCTATTCAAGTCATCATGAGGCAAGAATTCCCATGCTGGAAAATCTTTTAAAAGTTTTATTTCTAACTCAATTTTCTTATCCACAATCATGTATACAACCTTTGGAAGGTCTACTTCTGATAAGGGAACTGAACTTAATTCTTTTCGAGATGAATTATCCATCTCATAATCTATTGGAGCAATTTCATAGAAAGAATCAATTGGCGCTAAATTTGAAACAGCTATATTTTCATTTAAAAAGTTATGGTCATAAGAATCATTTTTAAATTCTTCATTATCAAAATTTATTTCTTTTAAATCATTATTTTGCTTTTTATAAATTTTAGATTTTTCTTTTAAGGATTTACTTTTATTTAATAAATCCTTATATTCAAATTCTCCAAGACTTTTTTTCAGATTTCTAGTAATCGTTGAATGAGTACAATTATGTTTTTGTGATAAAACATCAATAGCTACGCCAGATTTAAAACTTTTCAATATTTCTTCTTTTTGTTTTTCGGTGAGTCTTTTGGTCAAAATTAAAAGTTAATTACTTTCTAATTTTATGTTATTTCTGATTGAAATAGAATATAAAGAAAAAGAAATTTACTAATTCATAAAAAGAATTTAATTAGATTGTTTAGGCTGATAGTGTCGGATATAATAAGAAGATGCTTCCTTAGCTCAGCTGGATAGAGCAACTGCCTTCTAAGCAGTGGGCCGCAGGTTCGAATCCTGCAGGAAGCGTAATATCTTTGATGGAATTTTAGAATTTAATATGAAAAATTTCTAAATGAATAATCTGAAGAATGCTCCTAAAGTAATACCCGTAATACTTTCCGGGGGATCAGGGACAAGACTTTGGCCATTGTCACGCTCAAATTTTCCAAAACAATTTTTAAATCTAAGTAGCAACGATAATAAATCATTATTTCAACTAACACAAGAAAGACTTAAAGGATTTAGTTTCATTGATAATCCAATCATAGTTTGTAATGAAGAGCATAGATTTTTGGCTGCTGAACAATTGAGAGAAATTAACATAAAACCAAAATCAATATTACTTGAACCTTTCTCTAGGAATACGGCTCCAGCAGTCACAATTGCAGCAATTAAAGCTTTAGAAGAAGACATTGATTCCACAATACTGGTACTGCCTGCTGATCACAAAATAAACAATTCAGATGTTTTTGCAAAAGTTATTAAGCTAGGATCTAAAATTGCTTCTAATGAGAGATTGGTAGCCTTCGGAATAGTTCCAACATATCCAGAGACTGGTTACGGTTATATTGAATCCACGAGTTCTTTTAGACAAAAGAATATCGAAGCACATAAGATTTCAAAATTTATTGAGAAGCCAGATCTAAAAACAGCAGAATTTTTAGTTAACAGTAAAAGGTTTACTTGGAATAGTGGGATGTATATATTCAAATCAAAAGTATTTTTGAATGAGATAAAAAAATTTGAACCCGAACTTTTCGAAAATTGTAAAAAATCAATTTCCAAGAAATATTTTGATTTAGATTTCCAAAGATTATCATCAAGTTCGTTCGAAAAATGTTTAAATATTTCTTTGGATGTTGCCGTAATGGAAAAAACTGCGCTAGGAATGGTTATCCCCTTAAATGCAGGTTGGTCGGACATAGGTAGCTGGAAGTCACTTTGGGAATCTGAAGAAAAAGATGATCTAGATAATGTTAAATATGGTAGGGTGTTTACCTCGAAAGTTAAAAACTCTTATTTACGAAGCGAGCATCGGTTAATAGTTGCACTAGGTATAAAAAATTTAATAATAATAGAAACAGGAGATGTAGTTTTAATTGCAAATAAGGAATCTTCACAAGACATAAAATTTTTAGTAAGCCAACTGAATGAAAAAGGATTATTAAATGATAATCTCAATAACAAAATTTATAGACCCTGGGGAAATTACACTTCAATTGCAGAAGGAGAAGAATGGAAAGTAAAAAGAATTGAGGTTAAACCTGGTGAATCTTTATCACTACAGCTCCATAATCACAGAGCTGAGCACTGGGTCATAGTTCATGGATTAGCAGAAGTAGAAATTGAAGAAAAAAAATTTAAATTAAAAAAAAATCAAAGCGTTTTTGTCCCAAAAGGTTCAAAGCACAGATTGTCTAATCGAAGTAATTCTCCCCTAATCATAGTTGAAGTTCAAAGTGGCGATTATTTAGGAGAGGATGACATTAAAAGATTTCAAGATAATTATGGAAGAATATAACTTAATAAAAACTATTAAAGACTAATTATCGCTAATAATACCTCTACCTATCTTCCAGAAATTTATTTGTGTTTCTGATAAGTCATTATCGCTAATAATACTCCTTGTATCGAATACCCATGCAGGTTTTCTCATCAAATCTGAAATATCTTGCCAATTTAAAGAAGAATATTCTTGCCACTCAGTTAAGATAAGAATTGCTTCGGCGTCTTTGAAAATAAGATTTAAATCTTTCTCGAAATACCAACTATTTTGAGCCTTACCATTTATTTGCTCATTTTTTTTATCTAATGAATCTGAAATCTGTTCTTTAGTCACTTTTGGATCATGAATAAACAAATTTGCTCCATTCTCCATCAAATCTTTAGCTATCGAAATAGATGGAGAATATCTTGTATCATTTGTATTAGATTTGAAAGAGAAACCTAAAATAACAATCTTTTTTGAAGTTACTGTTCCAAAAAAAGTTTCTATAACTAATTTGGAGATTCTACTTTTTTGCCACTCATTGAGAAAAATTACCTGTTCCCAGTAATTTGCAGCTTCATTTAAACCATAATGTCTGCATAAATAGACAATATTTAAAAGATCTTTTTGAAAGCAACTCCCACCAAACCCTGGTCCTGAATTGAGAAACTTTGCACCAATCCTACTGTCTGCTCCTATTGCTTTTGCAACTTCCATAATATCCGCACCAGTACTCTCGCATAAAGAAGAAATAGCGTTAATTGAACTTATTCTTTGAGCAAGGAAAGCATTTGCAGTTAATTTGGATAATTCACTACTCCACAAATTTGTCATGAAAATTTTATCTTTTGGTATCCATTTTTGATAAATTTTGCTTAGTTCTTCCATTGCTTCTTTGTCTTCTCCTCCAATTAGTACCCTGTCAGGATTTTCTAAGTCTTCTATAGCTGTTCCTTCTGCAAGAAATTCAGGGCTAGATAATACTGAAAATGTTTTAGATGATGGTTGATTGTAAGTACTAAGATTAGAATTTGATAGTATTTTCTTAATTAATTCAGCAGTTCTTACAGGTACAGTGCTTTTTTCAACCACTATCGTGTGGTTTTTTGCAAATTCGGAAATTGTTCTTGCACTTGATTCGACCCATTTTAAATCACTTGCATAACCGGATCCAAGTCCTCTTTCTTTAGTTGGAGTATTTACTGATATAAATATTAAATCTGCCTCCTCTATTGATTTCTTTATTTTAGTGTTAAAAAAAAGGTTTTTATTTCTGTTCTTTTCAACTAAAGATTTCAATTTAGGTTCGTAGATAGGTAACTTATTTAAATCATTATTATTCCATGCATCTATTCTTTCCTTATTTAGATCAACAAGGGTAACTTTTATATCTGGGCATTTATCTGCGATAACAGCCATAGTTGGTCCACCAACATATCCAGCTCCAATACAGCAAATTTTTTTGATTGAAAAATTAATCTTATTTTTTTTTAAATTAACTCAACTTTAATACATATTTAAATTGCCCCAGTAGAAATTGTAATTTTGTTTAATTTTTTATGGGTTCAACTTAAGAGACTTTAAGTTTAAGGTTAGTTTAAAAATATTATTATTGTTTTCTATATTGAAATAATTTATATAATGTGCAAATGAATAGTAATTTAATAAGAAGTCATAAATTAGGCTTATATTTATTTAGAGCAGGTATCTTTTTATTAGCTTCAGCTCCTTTCTTTTCATTTTTATTTTTTTTAATAAGCCTTGTTATTGCTTTTTTAAATAACGGTAAAAGATTTTTTAGTGATAAATGGAATTATTTATTTATCATTGCTTTTTTATTAATGATAATTATTTCATTAATTCATACTTTAAAATTTAATAACCTAACTATTTCAGAATTCAAAATAGATTTTAATGGAATCGAGGAGAACATAATTAATTGGAATCGTTTTTCCTCTTTAATAGGCTTGTCAAACTGGGTACCATTTTTTTTATGCTTTTGGGGTTTCCAAAACTATTTATTAACAAGTGATGATAGAAAAGTTGCTGCAAAATTTTTCATTTCAGGTGTAGTACCTGTTTTAATTTCTGGTTTTGGTCAATATTGGTTTGATTGGTATGGACCTATGGAAACATTAAATGGACTAATCATTTGGTTTCAAAGGCCTACAGGCAGCGGAATTACAAGTTTATTCAATAATCAAAATTATGCTGGTTCTTGGCTTAATATCGTTTGGCCTTTTTCTTTAGCGCTTCTTTTAGAAAAAACAAACAATAATTTTAAGAAAAGTTCATCTATTATTTTTGCCTTATTAATATCTTTAGCATCTTTCTTAACAACCTCTAGGAATGCTTGGGGAGGTTTACTAATAACAATCCCATTAGTGATGGGTCCATTAAGTCTTTTTTGGATCTTAAACTTAATTTTGTTATTAGGTTTCTTATTTTTTTTTAAAACAAAAGGCTATTTGAGTGAAAATATTAATGAGCTAGTTGAATCTTTATTACCAGCGAAATTCAACATTTTCTATCAATTCTCATCAGAAAACTACACTAATCAAATTTATAATAGAGATACAATTTTTGCATTCGCCCTAAAAATGATATTGAAAAGTCCATTTATTGGATTTGGTGCCGCAACGTTTCCAATTTATTACTACATGGCAAATGACATTTACTTAGCCCATGCTCATAATTTAATCATTGATACTGCATTTAGCTACGGGATAATAGTTACTATTATTATTTTTTTAAATATTATAATTTTGTGTTTTTTAGCATTAAAAAAAATTTATTTTAATTTAGAAAATAGTAATTTTAAAAATATTTATTTTGAGAGGGCTTGGAGTACTTCTTTTATAGTTCTTCTTCTATCACAAATGTTTGATGTACAATATTTTGATGGAAGAATTAGTTTAAGTTTTTGGATACTTTTATCTGGGCTAAGATGCATTATTAAAAAAGATACAGAAACTAATTTAATCCAGCAAAATCTTGAGTTACTTTAGTAGCTAATTTACGCTGACTAAAATTTAATAAACTTTTATTTTTTGAATCTTATGAATTAATATTATAATTATCAAATTATCTATTTCATGAAGAGGGCATTAATCACAGGAATAACAGGGCAAGACGGGAGCTATTTAGCTGAATTACTTTTAGAAAAGAATTATGAGGTCCATGGTATAAAGAGGAGATCAAGTAGTTTTAATACCGCAAGGATTGATCATTTATACGAAGACCCTCATGTAAATAATCCAAGGTTCTACTTACACTATGGTGATTTAACCGATAGTACAAATTTAATAAGAATAATCCAAGAAATCCAACCAGATGAAATCTATAATCTAGGAGCTCAAAGTCATGTATCAGTTAGTTTTGAAAGTCCTGAATATACAGCAAATTGCGATGCTCTTGGAACATTAAGAATTTTAGAAGCAATAAGAATACTTAATTTACAAAATCAAACAAAATTTTATCAGGCGAGTTCGAGTGAACTTTTTGGGAAAGTACAAGAAATACCCCAAAATGAAATGACTCCTTTCTATCCAAGAAGTCCCTACGCCGTAGCAAAATTATATGCATATTGGATAACAATTAATTATCGAGAAGCATATGGAATATTTGGTTGCAATGGAATACTTTTTAATCACGAAAGTCCAAGAAGAGGGGAAACTTTTGTTACTAGAAAAATAACAAGAGGCCTCTCAAGAATAGAATTAGGTTTGGAATCATGTTTATTTTTAGGAAATATTGATGCCAAGAGAGACTGGGGGCATGCCAAAGATTATGTTGAAATGCAATGGCTTATGTTACAAAAAGAAAAGCCCGAAGATTATGTAATTGCTACAGGGAGGACTGAAACTGTTCGCAAGTTTATTGAAATTAGTGCAGAGAAACTTAACTGGGGTAAATCCTCAAATAGTTGTCCAATAATTTGGGAGGGATCTGGTATAGATGAGATTGGGCGAAGAGCAGATAATGGTGAAATAGTTATTAGAGTAGATAAAAGATATTTTAGACCTACAGAGGTAGAACAACTTATTGGTGATTATAAAAAAGCTTATAAAGAACTTGGATGGGAACCAAAAATAAAGCTTGAAGATTTAATACAGGAAATGATTATGGAAGATCTAAAAATTGCTAGAGAGGAAAAAAGATATAAAAAAGACCTAAAAACACTTTTTTAAAGTTTTAGAAATTATATTATGAGGAAAAAATTAAGTATCGATGAAAAGTTCTTTGTCGCAGGATCAAATGGAATGGTTGGAAGCTCTGTTTGTAAACTTTTGAAAAAAAAAGGATATGGACTTAAAGAATTTGGGGGTGATCTTTTTATGCCCAAAAGAAAAGATTTAAATCTTTTTAAATACGAAGATGTAAATTCATGGTTCAAACATTACAAACCGACAGTTGTTATCTTAGCTGCAGCAAAAGTTGGAGGTATTTTCGCAAATTCTGAGTTTCCATATGATTTCCTTTTAGAAAACCTTAAAATCCAAAATAATGTTATTGAGGCCTCTTGGAAAAATAATGTCAAAAGATTACTCTTTTTGGGAAGTAGTTGTATTTATCCAAAATATGCCAATCAGCCTATCCGTGAGGAATCTTTACTAGATGGGGAGCTGGAAAAAACAAACGAATGTTATGCATTAGCAAAAATATCAGGGATAAAGCTATGTGAGGCTCTAAGAATACAATATGGATTTGATGCAATTTCACTTATGCCTACAAATTTATATGGGCCAAAAGATAATTATCATCCATCTAACAGCCATGTAATGGCCTCTTTGATTAGAAAGTTCTTCGAAGCAAAATTTCATAATAAAAAAAATGTTACATGTTGGGGCACTGGGGATCCCTTAAGAGAATTTATGCACGTTCAAGATTTAGCAGATGCAATGATATTTTGTTTAGAAAATTGGGATCCTGAAAATAAAAATGCCCCTAAAAATGATGAAGGGAAACCTCTTTATTTCTTAAATGTGGGAACAGGGAAAGATATCTCAATCAAAGAACTAGTAAAAAAAATTGCCAATGAAGTGGGTTTTGATGGGGAAGTAATCTGGGATCAGAGCAAACCTGATGGTACTCCCAAAAAACAGCTTGATGTCAGTCGCATAAATAAACTTGGTTGGCATTCAAAAATCAACTTGGATGAGGGAATTAGAAAAACTATTAAAGAATTTACACTCTATTAATTATCTAGGTATCCATTTGGATTTTTTATTTGCCATTTCCATCCATCTCTACACATATCCTCTAAACTTTTCAGTGGTTTCCAATTTAAAGTGGAAAGAGCCCTTGAATTGTCAGCAACTATATATTTTTGATCTCCTTCTCTTCTTGAGGTAAAAGAATATGGCAATTTAATTTTATTAACATTTTTAAAAGTATTAATTAATTCAAGAACAGAGGTTCCTTTGCCGGTCCCAATATTGAAATTAATAATTTGAGATTTAGTTTTAGATATATATTCAAATGCTGCTATATGAGCATTTGCCAAGTCTAATATATGAATATAGTCTCTTATACAAGTACCATCTCTAGTATCCCAATTATTGCCAAAAATTTTCAATTCTCTTAATTTACTTGATGCAACCTGCAATATCAATGGGAAAAGATTATTAGGAATTCCATTGGGATCTTCTCCAATATCCCCACTATGATGCGCCCCTATGGGATTAAAGTAACGTAAGCTAATTATTTTCCATTTACCTTTTTCACTATTGTAGATATCTTCCAATAAAGTCTCTATGCATCTTTTGGTATTACCATAAGGGTTAATAGGTTTAATTGGGAAATTTTCGTCAATAAGTTTATTTTTTGGACAAGCATAAATTGTTGCACTACTACTAAAAATCAAGTTGTAACATAAATATTTTTGCATTACTTTTAATAGATTTATTGTCCCAATCAAATTAGAATCCCAATACATAAGGGGATATTTCATGGATTCATTAACAGATTTAAGTCCAGCCAAATGAACTACTGCTTCAATAATTTTGTTGTTATGTTTTGAATATTCAAATATTCTTTCTATATCCTTTTTTTTTCTTAAGTCACCTTTAAAAAATATTAGATTTTTAGCTAGTTGCTTATCTTTTTTCATGATAATTTTTTTTAATTTATTAATAACAAAAGGATTACTATTGCAATTAGAGTCAATAATGTAAACCGTATAACCTTTTTCCAACAATAAAAGTGCGGTATGGCTCCCTATATATCCACAACCACCAGTAACCAGTAAGTTTTGCATTTTTTATTTTTATAAACAAGTAATGATGAGGCGAAAAAGATTTTCTTATAAAGATTAATTTTCTAACAATATTTTAATTTATAATTTAAAAAAAATTATTTTTCAAATAAAAAAACATAAAAAATGAAAAAAAAAGAAAAATTATTTGACGTTTTTTTATTTCTTAACGAACTAGATTTACTTGAATTAAGGCTTAAGACACTTTATCCAATTGTTGACTATTTTATTATCACGGAAATTAATGAGACATTTTCTGGTAAATCCAAACCATTAATTTTCGAAAAAAATAAAGAAAGGTTTAAAAAATACAGCAAAAAAATAATTTATAATCCTGTTTCTAGAAATGATTTACTGGAATTAAAAAAAAGTGAATGGTCGGAATATGTTTGTGACTTTAATAAGTCATTGAATCACAAACATAAAGGAAAATCACCAAAATCCCTCAGAAAATCTTTAAGAAGAGAAATTAGTCATAGAGATTCGGCTATTTTAGGATTTTTCAAACTTGCTTCGAAGGATGATTTAATTCTTTTAAGTGATTTAGATGAAATTCCTAATCCATCTACACTTTCTAAAGTTATAAAGGGGGCAGTAAGTTGTCCTCATTATTTTAAGATGGTTTGGTTTCTATATTGGATAAATAATAAAGTTTCTAATCCATGGTTTGGCTCCGTTTTATTCAGATTCAAACATCTCAAAGGCAACTCATTAGATAATTTCAGATTTGCTTCCTATAAAGAAGAAGAAGTCCCAGGACCGATTATTAATAATGGAGGTTGGCATTTTAGCTATCTGGGAGGATATGAAGCAATAATTTATAAATTAAAATCTCATCCATTTCAAGGTTATAAAGCCCAAATCGCTATTATATTAGATAAATTAAATATTCTTAAAATTAAAAATTCTGTAAAAAATAACAAAGATATTTTCTTTCAGAAAAGAGATCTATCAATAGTTGAGATAGATGATAGTTTTCCTTTAGAAATGATAAAAGATAAAATTTTTCTGAAAAAATACTCATATCCCAAAACTAACTAAATTCCTTGAAAAGACATTTAAATATTACCTTTAGATAGAAATTTTTAGATATAAAAATCTAAAATTAAGTTATAATAATTGAATTGCAAATTAGAAAATGACCTCTTCTAGAAAAGGAATAATTTTAGCGGGAGGAAATGCCACGAGACTATATCCTTTGACATACTCAGTTAGCAAACAATTAATGCCTGTTTATGATAAACCGATGATATATTATCCTTTAAGCACTCTAATGCTTACTGGAATCAAAGAATATCTTGTTATTGTTAGTCCAATTCACTTAGATGCATTCAAAACCCTTCTTGGAGATGGTAATCAATGGGGTATTTCAATAAAATATGCGATTCAGGAAAAACCAGATGGCTTGGCTCAAGCTTTTTTAATAGCAGAAGAATTTATTGATAATCATCCCTCTGCATTGATTTTGGGTGACAATCTTTATCATGGTAATGAGTTAATCCCTCAGCTCGAAAAAGCCAACATAAAGAAGAAAGGGGCCACAATCTTTGTTTATCCAGTGAGCGACCCTGAGAGATATGGTGTAGCAGAATTTGACGAAAATAAAAAAGTGATTAATTTAGAGGAAAAGCCTAGAACCCCCAAAAGTCGTTATGCAGTAACAGGTATTTACTTTTACGATGATAGTGCTGTTAATAAAGCAAAACAAATAATGCCTTCCTCTAGAGGTGAATTAGAAATAACATCTTTAAACAATTTATATTTGAAAGAAAATGATCTTTTTGTCGAAATAATGGGAAGGGGAATGGCTTGGTTGGATACAGGCACCTTCGATTCTCTTCATCAGGCAGGAAGTTATATCAGATTGCTTGAAAGAAGACAGGGGCTTAAGGTTGGTTGTCCAGAGGAAGTTGCATGGAGAAAAAATTGGATTAATAAAAAAGAATTAATTAAACTAGCAGAAAATATGCTTAAAAGCGGTTATGGGAAATATTTATTAGATATTCAAAAAGATCCTTTTTTTGAAAATTGACCTAACTCTTAATTCAATAAAGATGAAATTTGAACAACTAAAAAATGAAGAAGGATTTGAATTTAAAGGCCCTTTTTTAATTTCTCCTCAAATTTTCGGTGATCAAAGAGGTTTATTTTATGAAAGTTGGAACAAGAATGTTTTCGATATCAATATCAATTCAAATGTGAATTTTGTCCAAGATAATCATTCAAAATCAATTAAAGGAGTTTTAAGAGGGTTACATTACCAAACAAATCCCTTCTCCCAAGGAAAATTAGTTAGATGTATCTCTGGTGCAATTTTTGATGTTGCTATTGACCTTAGAAAGAACTCAAAAACATTTGCAATGTGGATTGGTGTAGAGCTTAGTAGTGAAAACATGAAACAACTTTGGATTCCTGAAGGATTTGCCCATGGTTTTTTAACTATGAGTGATTTTGCTGAGGTTTTATACAAAACTACTGATTATTGGAGCAAGGATTGTGAGAAATCAATTAAATGGGATGACAAAACATTAGCTATTAATTGGCCTCTTAACATACTGAACATGAAATTCCCAATACTTTCAAAGAAAGACAAAGAAGCTATTAGTTTTAAAGAATCTTTCGACAATTTCGATTAAAATTTACAACTTCATAAGGGAAATAACCTAAGATAAAGCTATTTAATATAGATATGAAGGTACTTATTACAGGTTCTACAGGTCAACTAGGTATTGAACTGCTAAATCAACTTGAAAGAATTAAAAAAAAAGAATCTTTAACAATAATAAATCCTTCCAAAGAGAATTTGGATTTGACAAATTCAAAAAAATGTGAAAAATATATTGAAGTTATTAATCCAGATATCTTAATTAATCTTGCTGCTTATACTGCAGTTGATAATGCCGAAATCGAATCTGAAAGTGCAAGACAAATTAATGCCTTAGCACTTAGATCATTTGCAAATGTCTTAAAAAAAAATGGCGGTCATATTATTCAAATTAGTACAGACTATGTTTTTGATGGAGAAGAAAATAAGCCATATCAAACCTTCCATAAAAGGAATCCTTTAGGTGTATATGGCAAAACAAAGTCTGAAGGTGAATCTTTCTTAGAACAAATATTAGAAAATACAAACCAATTTACAATCATCAGAACAAGTTGGCTAGTAAGTCCTTGGCGTAAAAATTTTGTTAAAACAATTCTAAAAAAACTAAAAGAAGGTAAAGAAAATGAAAGCTTAAAAATAGTTTCAGATCAAATAGGATGTATAACAACTGCAAAAAGTTTATCAAATTTAATCATATTAATAATAGAAAGAAAAATAAAAAATATTTGTTTACCATCACATATCCATTGGAGTAGTAATGGTTCAGCTAGTTGGTATGAAATAGCAGTTAAAATTAAAGAAATTAGTAATTCAATTAATTTATTTGCTTCAAGAATAGACATCAAGCCAATAGAAAGTTTTGAATATAAAAGCTTATGTCCAAGGCCAAAATTTTCAGTTTTAGATACTTCCCTTACAACAAAAACATTTGGTATCAAAAATAATTTTTGGAAAAACGATTTAGAAATTCTTCTAAAGGAAATAAAGAATATCAATAATTCGGCAGAAGCTATAAATTAATTTATTATTAAGTTTTAAATAAAAATATAAAAATATTTATTAGCACTAAATTCATAAAAATTTAGAATTAAAATGATTAATTTTTAAACTAAAGATATTTCTTATTAAATTAAGTCATAATTTTATTATATTATGTTTATTAATAATTATCTTTTAGATAAAGCGATGAGGAAGAAAGCTATAATATCTTATTTTGAAGGTGATTATAAAAAAATCCAAAGAAAATGTATTGACTATGGTTTTGAGGTTGAAATTTATAATAATAGTGAATCCAATATAGGTAAAAAGGTAAAAAATATAGGAGTTGATGCTTATGATAAATTTTTATATATAGTAGAAAATTATAATGAGTTACCAAATATAATTTTATTTTTGACAGATAATATTTATAAATGTCAAAAGAAAATTAGAAGATTCGAATATATATTAGAAAACCATTACTTACTTTATGATAGACCTGGAATTATTACTGGACATATATCTAAAATTAATGAACAAGATCTCAATTTCAAAATAAATGAATACAAAAATATTACCTTAGTAAAATCATCAATAAGGCCTTTCCATAAATGGTTTAATCATTTTATAAATGGTTCTATTAACCCCTCAGAGATATATATTTGCAAAAAAAGTATTTTTGCATTAACTAATGATTTAATACATACTCATAGCAAAGATTTTTATTTAAAACTTTTGAAGCACATTGAAGAACATTCATTTTTTGGTCACGATTCAGAAGTACCCCATTACTTTGAAAGATCATACATATCATTATTTAGCAAAAACGATCCAAAACTTTTGTATCATGATTTTAGAAGATATAAGAATTTCAAAAAATAAATTATTTCTCAGCTTTTAATAAACTAATTACCCAATGTTCATTAAGCCATCCTTGCTTTAAAAGAATAAAGTCCCCTTTAAATCCATACATTATTGCTTTTGGTCTCTTACCTACATCTTTAATTGAACAAAAATATTTAGGAAAGGTATTTTCTGTAATTACATTAACGTGTGTTGGGTCTTGAAAAGCAAATTTAGAAGGATATGCAGGAGTAACATGCAGAAACAAACCATTTGGTTTTAGAATTCTATAAATATCTGATATTAATTCAATAAAAGGGAAATAAGTTTTACCATCTTTAATTATTACCCTAGGGACATGTTCTAAAAAATCAAAAGCAGTACAGCAATCAAATTTATTATCTTCAAATGGTAGTTTATTTGCTATGACATCATGTTTTATAACATTCTCAAAATCTATAAGGTCTATCCCAATAATTTGTTCAGCAGAAAAGGGGTTTTTTAAAATTCTTCCACAACCTATATCTAAAGATTTTTTAAATTTACTATCAAATAAATTTACCGTAGATAAAAAATAATCAATACTTTCAAAATGTGGATATTGTTTTATAAAATCATGAAAAAATAAAGTCTTAAAAGATTTATAATATAATTTAATTTTTTTAAAAATTTTTTTTAAAAGCATTTAATTTAATTTCTAATAATTTTACATTATAAAATATAGTATTAAAAAAATATAAATCTGGACAATTTATTTTTGAATTTTGATCTAAAAGTAATAACTATAAGAATAATTAATTGAAAAAATCTTATATTTTTATTAGGTAAAAGACCTTTATATCTAAAATAATCCTTTTCCTTTTTAATTTGAATTTTTAATTTACTTTTTAATGAATTAGTTATGCTATTTTCAGCTTGAAATGAATTAATTCTAGAATGTGAAAAAAATTTAATTTTATTCCTTTCTTTGATCGATTGAATAAATAATTTATAATACCAGTAAGAATCAACAAACCATTTTAATTTAATATCAAAAAGAATATTCTTATATTTACTATTTACTATTATTGAAGCAGTGGGAGCCAATATCATATTTAATGTTCCATTTGGCCATAACAAACAGATTTTTGAGAAATATTTTTGTTGCCAAGAGAACATTTTAACAAGCGGATATTTGCCTACTTTTGAAGAACAAGGAAGAATAACCAAATCTGTATTCTTAGGATCTAAGCTATCAAGAAAATACAAATTATCAGGATATTCATCATGATGGTTAACAACAAAAAATGGAGTTGTGGTTTTTCCTATTAAGTAGTTCCAATTTTCTACGGCTGATTTTTTTGGACCATTAAAATAAATTATATTATTATTTTTGCAGAATAATTGTATGGATTTCTTTTCGATATAATCATCACTATCATCAGAAACCAAAATAATTATTCGTAGATCAAACAAATATTTTTCTACAACTCGCAAAAATAATTCGTAATTATTATAAGTTGGTACTAAAACTGAAAGTAACTTAGTCACAATAACTAAAATTAATTAAGATGGTTTTTTTATTTTATTAAATAACTTCATGTTGCCAATCTTTAAAAATATAATAGCTGTTAATTTTTTCATTTTTAAACCAGTATTTTGGCAAAACTACAAATTTATCTTTTTTTTCTGAAAGAAAGGCAGACAACCAAGCAAAAGTACTATTTGATAAAATAAAATAGTTAGCCTTAGACATAATATAAAAATCAATTTCTGGAGATGATTTTAGAGAAGAAATAACGATAGAATCTTTTATTAAATATGATAAGTTTTTACTTATCCATTCAGTATCATCCGAGAACAATAAAACTGGTATATTTCCAAATTTATTTCTAAGGAATTCAATCGCAGAGAGGTAATAATGAAGATTTAGATTCCCATGAAAATTAGAAGTTTTAGGATCACAATAATCCCCCCTTCGAACATGTAAAGAAATAAATTTTTTTTGGAAATTATAATTTATTGGCAAATTTATATTTTTAAACTTTAAATTTTTAATGTTTTTTGAATAAATATATTGATTAATTAAAGTATGCCAAGTTCCAAAGAAAATCAGTAGATTATCGTTATTTTTAAAATTCTTTAAAATTATTGGTTTATTATTGTTATCAAAAAAATAATTTGAAAAAAACTTGATTTTGAATTTTTTAAATACAAACTTATTTAATCTTAAAAATATAGGTGATAATAATATAAATTTTACTAAGAAATTACTTTTGTCAATATTATATTTTCTTAATTTCAGATCAAAAAGATTTTGTATATCAGATTTATGGTTTTTTTTATAGTATTTCCTAATATCATAATAAATAACATTTTTTTTTAAAACTTCTTGTAATTCCCTCCCCAATAAATACTGAAATAACTGATTTCCTAATCCTCCCTGGAAAACTATAATTGCTGAATTTTTTGGAAGTCCAAAAAGTGATAAAAATAAAGATTTTAAAAACATAATCAAAATAGATTATTCATTTTCTATGAAAAATAATAAGTCTTTTTGTATTATAAATAAATTTAATTGGAAGGTTCAGAACCTTTCTTCAAAATCACTAATCTAATAGTTTTAAAAAAGATTAAAAAGTCAAACCAAATTGAAAAATTCTTTAAATAAAAAAGATCAAAACTCAATTTCTTCTTGGAATCTTCTATTGAAGCTCCATATGGATAATTTACCTGAGCCCATCCACTTAATCCAGGTCTAATTAAATATCTATTATTGTAATGTGGGATACAACTAATTAATTTCCTATCAATTTCAGCTCTTTCAGGTCTTGGTCCTATTAGACTCATTTCACCTTTTATAACACAAATAAGTTGAGGTAATTCGTCAATTCTATATTTTCTTAATATCCTTCCAACATTTGTAATTCTATTATCAAATTTACTAGCCCATATTGGGATTCCTGATTCTGAATTTAATTTCATAGTTCGTAATTTATAAATAGTAAATTTACTTTGATTAATACCAACTCTTTCTTGTTTATAAATTATGCTTTTGCGATCTTCGCAATATACAAGGATTGCAGAGATTATTAATATTGGACTAGTAAAAAATAATAGAAAAATACTCAAAAGGAAATCTCCAATTCTTTTAATTCTCAGTTCTATAGAACTGTAAGAAATTTTGAAATTTCGTCTTATAAAAAATTTTTTACTAATTATTTCAGGTGGGAATCTTTGAAGGTAGTTTTCACACCATCTTTCTAAAGTTAATATTTTAATACCTCTTCTTTTTAGCTTTAGTAATATATCTAAAAATTCATCACTCATAAGATCAAATTTATTTGAAAAAACTCCTTCAATTTTATTAAAGTCAATATTAGATAAATCGCTATAAATACTTCTAGAAATAATTTTAATTTTTTTTCTGCCCCATTCCAATTCTGAGATTAAATAATCCTCTAAATCATTATTACCAATAAACAACCATATATTCTTTTTATTAGCATTTAAGGTAAATCTATATATTATTGGGAATTGTAAAACAACTAAAATTAAAGAAATAATAAAAGAATAAGAAAAAATTAATTTATCAAAGTGATTATAATTATTTAGGTTAATATTCAAATAAATGCAAAAAACAAAAATAAAAGATAAAATTGAAATAACAAAAGATCTTACAAATTGTTTGTAAAATAAATTTAATAGATTATTTTTTAAAAGATCGAAATTATATGTATATCTACCAAAAATGTAGCTAAATAGTAACCAAAAAGGTAAAAATGTGATAGAAAAATTATTTATATCTTTAACGAATACAAAATAATCTGAAAAGATTAATTTATTTATTGTCACTATTAAAGATACTTCAATAAAACAGTTTAAAATTAGTTTTCTTCTTGATATTAGCCAAGGTAAGCGCATTGCCTTAAATTATAAGATTAGAATCTAATATATTTTTAAGATTCAAATTTAATTAAGAATCTCAAAATTTCAAGAAATTCAATTCATTATATTTACATTTTAAACCATTTAACTCTAGAAAATTTAATGTTTCTGAACTTTCTCAATTGGCATAACCATTATGTAGGTATAATTCATTTATAAATAAAATTATTAAATGATTCTAAAAGATAGGATATTTTATAAAATTAATAAAAAATTATATTTAATTAACCATACTTTAGTTATTTGTAAACTTGGAAGCAAAGGTAATGTTTTAAAATTTATTTTATTAATAATTTTTTCTTTGCTGGAGGGCGTTTCAGATACTCTACCAGTTTTGATTGTAGTTCCATTTTTAACTCTTATAAGTAATCCTGAAAAAATATGGAATACAAATCAAGCTCAAAGTCTAACTAAAATAGATTTTATTAATCAGCCTAGTGACTTATTACTTCCAGCATTTATATTATTTGTGTGTGTAATTTTATTTAATACTTTTTTAAAACTATTCTCTATAAACTTTAGTAATTTTGTTAAAGCTTCAGTGGGTCATCAAATTAGCAAGACTGCATTCGAGAAAATAATTTTTAGCAACTATGAGTTTCAAATAAATACATCTAGCAGCAAAATTATTGATGATTTTTATTCATCTATTGGTGCTTGCTTAGCAAATATAGATAGTTTTTTAGATGCAATTAGATCACTTTTCACCACCATATTGATAATTATTTCTTTATTTATAATTAACAAAGAGATTACTTTTTTTATTTTTATAGTATGCGGCTTAACTTACTTCTCAACTGCAGCTTTCAAAAGTCGTATACTTTCAAAGAATGGAAGAACCTTGAAAGTTTCAATAAAAAAGCAAACTGATTTAATTCAAGAAAGTTGGGGTTATAAAAAAAATATAATTTTAGAAAATAACCAAGCTGTTTTTCAAAAAAAATATTCTTTCTACAATATAAAATATCTTTTTGCTAAAGCAAATATTAATTCAGCTGTAACAAAACCAAAATTTGTTATTGAAGGATCATTTATCCTTATAGTAGGTTCAATATCTTTTTTTCTTAAAACAAATTATGATACTGACCCTATTCCGCTATTGGGAGCAATCGCATTAGGTTTGCAAAAACTTTTACCTAATGTGAATGGACTTTTCCAAATATATTCTGCCATGGTTACCAGATATGAAAGATCTAAAGATATCGAAAACCTAATAAATAATACACCTCAAGATTTGATCTCTAAAAAAGATCATAAAAATCAAGAGCTTATTTTTAGAAATTTAGAATTAAAAAGGGTTTCATATAAATATCCAGGTAGCAAAAGTTTTGTTATTAATAATGGAAGTATTTCCATTAAGGTTGGAGAAAGTATTGGAATAATTGGCAAAACAGGCTCTGGGAAGTCAACACTTATTAACTTATTAATGGGATTATTAAAACCTACTGAAGGTAGTTTAGAGATAAATGGGATAAATATTACTGATGATCTTAATGAAGGAGTTTTAGTAAATTATAGAAAAAATATCTCTCACGTTCCTCAATCAATCTTTCTTAATAATGTTACTATATTGGAAAATATTGCATTTGGAGAAAAGGTTCTAGATATTAATTTTGAAAAAGTAATAGAGGCCTGCAGGGCTTCAAAAATATACGATTTTATAAAAAGCACTGAAAAAGGATTTTATTCAACAGTTGGAGAGAGAGGGATTAAAATTAGCGGTGGTCAATTGCAGCGAATTGCTTTAGCGAGAGCACTTTATAAAAATAAAAAAATCTTAATACTTGATGAGGCTACAAGTGCACTTGATAATGAAACCGAAAAAGAGGTAATAACTTCAATAAAAAATTTTGACCCTAATTTAACTATTATTGCAATTGCTCATAGATTATCAACTTTGTCTGATTACGATAGGATTTTAAAAGTCTCAAATGGGAAGATTTACAATGAAAAAAACCTATTTTGAGATTTTTCAATAAATATAATTAACTCATGCTTTATATAAATTTCAAAGATGGCCAAGGATTAGGGAATCAACTTTGGACATATGCAGTGGCAAAAAGCATTTCCGAAAAATTGAATGTTGAACTAAATATTTATGATTTTAAAAAATTCAAAGGAAAAGATTTTCTAATTTTAGATAAAACTAATAATTATGATAATTCAATTAATGATTATAAAGTCTCTAAAGAGATTGAAGTGTTCAACGAGAGAATATTTTATGATAGGGATTTGAGATATTTTTCAACAGACTTTGATGAAAGAGTATTAGAGATAAAAAAAGATACACTTCTAGAGGGTTTATTTCAATCAGAAAATTATTTTTTTGGTGATTTAAAGAAATTAAAAAGGTATATAAAATTAAAAAATAAAATAAAAGCTGAAAATAAAATAGATATTAAAACTTGTATATTAAATATAAGAGGTGGAGAATACAAAAAACACAGAAGATTTAACCTACCATATAGTTATTGGATTAATGCAATAAAAAATTATAAGGATAAATTTGGAATTGAAAAGTTCACAATTGTGACAGATGATTATAGATATAGTAATGAGCTTTTCCCGGATTTAGAAATTATTCATGGTGATATTGGAAAGTGCTATGCCTCTTTATATAATGCATCAAATTTAATTCTCTCAAATTCTAGTTTCTCATATTTTCCCTGCAGAACAGGAATCAATAAAAGAATAATTGCTCCGATGTATTGGGCAAGACCTAATAATAAATATAAACGCTGGGCCTCACCTTGTAATATATATGAGGGATGGTTATGGCAAGATAAGAATTCAAATTTGATTAATTATGATGAATGCTTAAAATATGCAAAAAAAACATCCGAATATTACAAAAAAGAATTTACTGTGCTTATAAAGCATAAAGACGTTCCAATTAATAATATATTAAAGATTTTCCCAAAGAATTTAAAAATCATAATTAAAAGAATTCTTTCCTTATTTCTACCAAGATACTTTGGTTGAAACCATTTTAATTTTTTCTTAGTTGATGTGAAGATTTCAAAATCAAAATTAGATAGTACATTTCTGGATACTTGGATATTCGAAATAATAATTCAGGATGAAATTATAAATATCTCTAAGCAAATTAGATCATATATTTCAAGTGAAAAGATTCTTAAGATTAAAAGTAATTTTTCTATAACTAAATTGATAAAAAGAGATATTAATCCATCAAAGTTATTTTATTGGAAAATTTCGAATAACCATATTAAAAACTGGATGCCAATAACAATTTTAGGTGGCATTCCATTCAATTTAAATTTAAATGCAAAAATAAAAAAAAAGTCTATTAAAATTGTTTACTTCATAAATTCAGATATAAGCAATTGCTTCTTAAAGTTAATGAGCAATCAATTAGATAATTTCATAAAATCGAAAATATTTTACTCTTCAAATATAAAATTGTTTTTCGTTGTTATCTGTTCAGATGAAGAAAAAAGGAAAAATATATACAAACTAATAAATCAAAAAAGAATTAAAGACTATATTGATTTTAATATTGAATTTAGTATTGATGATCATAAAGAATTCAAAGGGATAAAAAAGGTTTGGGAATTATCAAAAATAAAAGGTAACAAAGATGATTTAATAATGTACCTACATGCAAAAGGGATAAGCTATATGCAAAATAAATTTTTTTATATCAGACAACCTTTGGAGAAATTTATTTTCAATTTATTAGTTGGCAAATGGCAAAAAAATATTGAGTTAATTTCTAGACTAGATTCCATTTATAAATTAGGTACTTTAGCAGGAGGAAATGGATGGTTATGGTTTAACTTTTGGATTGCCAGGTCATCCTATATTTGTAAACTAGAAAAACCTATTAAAAGAAAAAGAGCATGTTACTACGAAGATTGGCTAGGAAGATATATTATTCCAAAAAAAAATGGGGAATTTAATAACTATATTAATGAATATGATGAAATTTATTTAAATACAATCAATAACACCTTTAGTATACTTTCTAAACCATCTAAAGATAAGTTTAATATTGGTACACCCTGTAAAGTTGAAAAAGGCGGCTTTGTAGGATTGGGGATAGTCAAATTAAAATACAGATTATGGTATTACTTTTTTGTTATCCTTAACAAATTATCAATTAACAAAGGAACCAAAGATAGATTTATTTTTTATTGAAATTTTAAAATAACTTTTAAATATCTGATTATATAAATATATATCAACTATATTTTATAGTATTCTTTAATTAAAATAGCCTTATCAATAATAACTTTCGATGAAAAAAGAATTTTCTCATTTAAAAGAGATTTTTATTGAGAATAATCTTTTTTTATGTATGTCTCATTTTAGAGGAAAAATTAATTGGATATCGGGAATAGATAAAGATAATTATATTGTATATAATAAAAGCGGAAAAAAATTATCAGAAAAAATTAATCACCAAGACATCAAAAATGTTGGTTACAACTTATATTCATATCTAAAATACATAATAGATAATTATGAAAATCTACCCAATATAATTATTTTTTGTAAAGATAATGTTTTCACAAGACATATAAACTATAAATTATTTATCGGATTATTAAAAAGGAACACTTTCACAAGTATCGAAGACCATTATCACAATAATGAATTCCCAGTTACTTTAAGTACATCAGATTACGGATTTACTGAAATAAATAGTTCTTGGTACAAAAATAAATATCCTAGACTTTTTTTTTATAATTTTAATTGCTTCTACAAATATATTTTTAAAAATGTAGAAGATCCTCTTTTTCTTAGATTTGCTCCTGGAGCAAACTATATTGTACCTAAGAAAAATATACTTTTAAGAAGTAAAAATTTTTATATTAATTTATTAAGCTTCATCGACCATTCCCAATACTCATGTGAATCGCATTACTTAGAAAGAAGTCTAATGGCAATATGGAACTCGAATTTAGAAAGCTCAGATAAAATGGACAAAAAAATTGATATTGATGAAATGGATTTCTTAAAATCTTATTGCCTTAGATTAATAAAAAAAGAAAATGTCCTTTTGGAGAAAATATATCAAAAATTAACATTTACTATTGGAAGTATTTACATGAGAATTTTAAAAAATTCAATAAAATAATATCAGTTAGAATTTCTAAGGAACTTTTTGTATATGAATGTCTTAAAAAAAGATGGAAGAGAAAATACCAAAGATCTCAAAATAAAAACAGTAATCGCACATCCAATACTTGTTAGTTTATGTTTCAACAAGAACTTTTGTAAAAGGTATTCAGAATATATGTAACGAACCCCGCCTCTATCATGAATCATTCTTGATCCAGCTGAAACTTTAACAAGAGATTCTTCTAAATTTATAAATTTTTTACTATTCGAATAAAGTTTTATCCATAATCCATAGTCCCCTTTTAAAAATAATTCTGGATAGCCATTAACCTCTAAAACTGATTTTTTTAAAAAAGCAGCCGTCATATGATTAATTGGATTACGAAATGGGATTAATTTTCCTATATCTTTATTTGTAATCGGAACTTTTTTTGTACCAATATAATTTCCACTTTCATCATATTCATCAATACTTGAACCTACAACATCAAATCCAGAAATCAGATAAGGAAGTTGCTTCTCAAATCTATAATTTAAATTAATATCATCTCCATCAGCCCTAAAAATAATTTCATTTGTGCACTTAGTTAAAGCTAAATTTAATGCTTTATCCAAGCCTACTTTTTTATTACACCAAATGAGATCTAAAAAATATTTTTTTTCAAATTCAAGGACCATATCCTTAAAAGATTTAGTATACAGACCGTCTATAACAACCACAACTTGATCTGGTACGAGTGTATTTTTAAAAATACTTTCTATTGCGAATGGAAAACCTTCAACAATATCCTTTCTTTCTAAAATAGGTAAAACTACGCTAAATTTTATATCCTTAAGTTTCATTAGATTTTGTTAATTAAAAAGCTTTTATTTCTCGAAATATTTATTTATTTATTTAATTATAGTTTATTAATTTTTACGAATCTTTAGATTTTCTTCTACTAGTTATTTTTAAGACTTATAGTTTTAAAATAATCATAAAATAAATCAAATTTGACAATTGACATTGAAAATGGGAACCTCAGAATTTTAATTACTGGAGGTGCAGGTTTTATCGGTGGTTGTCTTATCAGAAGACTTCTAGATGAAAGCAACGCAAAAGTATTTAACTTAGATAAAATTTCCTATGCGAGTGATTTAAGCATAATTCAAGAATCGCCTAATAATCTTAGACATTTTCTTATTAAGGTAAACTTGAATGACTTTGAAAAGACCTCTCTTGCAATAAAAGAGTCTGATCCAGACTTAATATTTCATTTAGCTGCTGAAAGTCATGTTGATAGGTCTATAGAAAATGCAGAGCCTTTTTTGCAGAGTAATATTATTGGCACTTTTAATCTTCTAGAAAGTGCCAGAATACATTGGGAAAGTTTAAGTCCTTCAAGAAAGGCACGATTTAGATTTCTCCATGTGAGTACTGATGAAGTTTTTGGATCTTTAGGTCCAAAAGGAAAGTTTTCTGAAAATACACCATACGATCCAAGATCTCCATATTCAGCTACAAAGGCTGGGAGTGATCATCTATGTAATGCATGGCTGCATACTTTTAATTTGCCAATTATCAGAACAAACTGTTCAAATAATTATGGGCCTTATCAGTTTCCTGAAAAACTAATTCCAATAATAATATTTAAAGCTCTTAATCAATCAACTATACCCATATATGGAGATGGCACTAACATTAGAGATTGGCTGTTTGTAGAGGACCATATTGATGCGCTTATTCTGGCCATGAAAAAAGGGAAAATTGGTGCAAATTATTGCATAGGTGGTAGTAATGAAAAAACAAACCTCGAAATAGCAGAATTTATTTGTAATTTTTTAGACCAAAAATATCCATTCAATTCGCCATATTCAAAATTAATTAAATTTGTAAAAGATAGACCTGGCCACGATAAAAGGTATGCAATTGATTCATCATTAATAATGATCGAACTTGGATGGAAAGCTAAGAATAGCTTTGAAGAAGGTCTTAAAAAAACTATTGAGTGGTACTTGAAAAATATTTCATGGTACGAAAGCACTCAAATGAGATCTGGATACAAAGGTGAAAGGATAGGATTAAGTAAAAATGCAAAAAATAACTAAGTTTTAACTAAAAATATTTTTATTTAAGGAAAATTATTAAGTTATTAAAAAATCTATTTTTAAAAATTTAGTATCTTTTTATATATTTTTTTATTTTTTTATATATTTCTTTTAATTTAAAAATTTTTTTTATGTTAATAATACCTTTTTTTTGTTCTTTTAAACTAACTAATATATTTTCATTATCATTTATTTTTTTTGATAAAGTTTCTAAATAATTGATAGGAATATAATCTATGTATTTTGGATTAAAACTTCTATTTTTTCTCTTTTTTTTAGTGACTGGCCAATCATGATATTCTGAACCACTATTTTGCAGATTAAAACCAATTAAATTAATATTTGATTGACATGAGGCATGAATAATTGACAATTGATCTCTTCTGGAATATCTGCATATATGAGAAAACCAAATTTCCGAAAGATTTTTAACTTCTTTATGATTATGATTTCTAAATAAAATGCCACCCCAGTAAGCTGGACTTTTTAATTCATTCAAATTTGTCTTAGTGTAGTCATTAAATTGTTCGTAAATTCGCAATTGATCATCCAAATTATTATCAGCACAAGCATTGAACTCACTAATTAAATTAAATTGTGAGTGATAAGGAATGCAGAAGAAGGGATCATTCTCCAAAATTCCTTTTTGATTAATAATCATTTCTAAAAAATCTTCAGTTTTCTTCTTTAGAACAACTGTATTATCAAGATAGAATGAGAATCTATAATTAGGAAAAATTAGATGAGGTCTTATTTTGAAATGTCTTTGAGATCTATAACAATCTTGGGGCAGAATTCTTTCAACTAAGATTATCTCCCAATCATTACTAATTAAGTTTTTATCATCAGTTAAACAAACATGTCTTAATTTAGAGGATTTAAAAAAGGGCTGAGCATTCAATCCCTCATTTTCTCCAATGAGGGCTGTATAAATTATTATCTCGTCATTATTAAATTTCAAAATAAATGACTCTATTTCAATATTTTATGATAATTACCATTTATTAATAAAGTCAAGATTTTAAAAGACAATTTTTGATAAAAATTCTTTTTCAATAACATTTTTCATACATTAAAGAATTTACTGAAAAGTTCTAAAGCATCTTGTCTTGAACAATATTTATGACTCACGGCTGGCCAATAATCAACATTTTCCTGATCTATATATTTTAAATTGGATCTTGTTTCTTCAAAAGCAACAGTGACTTTATTAAATTTTTTTGGATATAAATAATTAATCGCTTTTAAAACTGCTACTCTATGATGCCCTGAAGTAATCAAGAACCTATAATCATCTTTTGATCTTAAAATATATCCTTTGATGATATCTTTCTCTGAAGGAGCATAACCAAATTCAATTACATTTTTAAAAATATTTTTTAACCTTATTAGCCTATGTTCAACTTCTTTAAACCCGGAAGGTCCAAATATAGCTTTCCTTATTTTTTTTGTGTCCACAAAAGTATTAACCCATGGTTTAAATTGCAATTCTGAAGGAATACTATAAAGAGAGTTTTTAATGTTTAAGTTATAAAGTTCACCATAATTTTTGGGTTGAAAATCTCTATAAAATTCATACAAGAATGATTCATTGACATTTAAATTTGGTTTTTTACATATCTGAATTGCACTATTAAATAGTGGAGCTGGACCATTAAAAGTATAATATCCATCAAAACCAGTAAATTTGTTAATATCTACTTTAAAAATGTTTTCATTAATATCTTTCCCATGATTATATTCACTAGTAATTTTTAATATTTTTCTTTTTTTTAAAGTATAAGAATAAAAATTTAACTTATGTTTTAGTATTTCAAGATTATCCTTAGTAAAGTTTTTTTTGAGAATCCTATATTTTATAAATTGAATAAATAATATTGTTTTTACTAAACACAAATTAAAGAAATCAAAACCTTTCTTCATTAGTAGGATTTTCTTAAATGATTTCAAATCTTTTTTCTCCTCGACTCATAAACTTTCTATATATTTTTTCTCTACTAGAAACGGTGGTTAGGTCCTTATTTAGGAGAATATTTTTCAAGTTATAAATTTTCGCATTTTTAACATTATAAACATCTTTAAAATTTCCTTTAAAATGTATTATTGGATAATTAGAGTTTCCTATTTTATTACCCATATTAAGATCTAGATTATAGAATCCCCAAGTTGATGTAAAGTAATTGTATTTATATCCAATATCAACTTTTCTTAATTTTTTCGATAACGGGATTTCATTCTGGTCTATGCAATTTAAAAAATCTTGATCAAAGAACCAATTTAAATCTGTAACACCATTGATAAGATGTTTTTTTCTTAAAGAGAATTGCTCCCAAACTTTCCAATGATCATCTTTTTCGCATCTTATCCAAAAAGACATAAGCTCCCGAGTTATGTCATTAACTCTTAACCCCCATACACCTCCATTTACTCTGCTCTCAACTGACTTCCATATGGTTTCTTTTCTCAAACTTTCAGGTTTTGACATTAAGCAATGAGTATAGTAAAAATCGTAATTAGGAAATTCTTTAAATAGACAAAAAGGGTCAGCTTGAAAAAGCACATCAACATCACAAACCAAAATTAAGTCATCATTTTTAAGCATTTTGCATATTTTCTTAACACAAAAAACTTTGTAAAAAAGAAGTTTGTTCTTTGATTCTTTTTTATCAATTTTAATGAAATTTATCTTATATTTTTTGTAAAAGGCTTTAATTAAAGGATTTCTGTAAAAAAAGAAAATCTTTGAGAGTTTATTATATCTCCTAAAACTTTCTAAACAAACTTTTATATAATTATTAGGTTTTCCATCATAGAAGAAAATTATATTTTGGAAACTTTCATGCATTGGTTTTTTTATTTAAATAGTATTTTACAATAAATCAAAATTTCTTAATAAATTAATGATTTCATTAATTAGTTATTTTCTATCATAATTTTTTATTACTTAAAAATTTAATTATTGATATGCATACTTAAAAGCAGAATTATATATATTAACGACTCTAAAAGATTTAGAATATAGTAAGTATTTATAAATCTTAAATGAAAATTTTTTTATTTAAAATATCAAAAAAATTTGCCAAAAAATTCATCAATTTATTTAACAGATCCTATTTAAATCTCAAGGAAATTTTTTTTTCTTTGCCTCTCTTAGAAAAGCCCTTCCCATGTAAACCATTTGGGGACAAGCCAAATACTACTCGAGAAAATTATCTAATATTACATAAAAATGCAATTAGTAAGAAATATAAAAAAGTAGATTTATTTGAAAAAGAATTGAATCATTGTATTGATAAAAAATGGTTTAATGATTTATGCCTCTATACTCAAACATGTATAAAAAATAGTCCTTTAAATTTTAGTCATGGCAGAATATTGTATACTTTAATTTGTAAATATATAGAGGATAATATAAAGCCTGAAAGTAAAAAAATAACTATTTTAGAAACTGGAACCGCTAGAGGCTTTTCTTCTTTATGTTTTTCAAAAGCAATAAATGATAAAAATATTCAAGGTAAAGTAATAACTATTGATTGCATCCCTCACAATAAAAAGATATTTTGGAATTGTATAAGTGATTTTGAGGGAGAAAAAACAAGGGAGGAGCTTTTATCAAAGTGGGAAGAGGAATTAAATAATATAATTTTCATTCAAGGATGGACTATAGATACATTAAATAAGATTGGACTAAATCGAATACATTTTGCATTTTTAGATGCTCAACATACAAAAAAGTCAGTTTTAGAGGAATTTAAATTTATTTACAAAAGACAAATTAGCGGCGACATTATATTCTTTGATGATGTAACACCAAATATGTTTCCAGGAGTTTGTGAAGCTGTAGATTATATTAAGATAAATTATCCTTATAAAATTAAAAGTCTAAATTTTGATAGATCAAGAGGATATGCTATCGCTACTCGTATTTGATATAAATATTTTTGAGCTTAAAAAAAATATTAATGACTTTTAATTTTTAACCATTCTATTAAATCTGAAATACCTTCCTCAATAGTTACTTTTGGTACCCATCCAATAGAATTTTTAGCTTTATTAAAATTTGCCGATCTTCCAATATCTCCAACTGGTTTGCTGAGGTCATATTCTAATTTAATATTCATATCAATTTTTTCAGTTAATAAATTTGCTATTTCATTTATTTTTGTGCATTTATTTGGTCCAATTTGTATTACCCCTTCATTAGCGCCTTTTTCGAATGACAAAATGATTGCGTTCACAACATCTTCAGCATGAACAAAAGCTCTGCCTTGATTACCATCGCCCCAGACTACAAGATTTTTATTTTCTTTGGAGCATTCGATAGCCTTTAAACATAAAGAAGGGATTACTTGACTAGTTTCTTTTGAAAAATCACAGTATTTTCCATATACATTGTGTAAAGATAAAACAACAGAATCTGTTATTCCCTCTTTTGACAAATATCCAGCTTCAATTTCACCCATAAGCTTACTCCAACCATAACCAGATTCTGGAGCCGCCGGGAACTGATCATCTTCAACTAGAGGTCTGGAATTAGTGGATAGTTGTAAATTCCTAGGAAATGAACATGCTGTTCCCACATAGATATATCTTTTTGGTTTATATTCAAAAATTGCTTTTGAAATATTTGAATTTATTAAT
>MDTG01254689.1_pt1 | contig 28696 bp, 16 predicted proteins | sample 811421 | NCBI WGS metagenome assembly MDTG01 (sample SAMN05326645, study PRJNA326480) | marine metagenome | isolation source: seawater | place: Pacific Ocean: South East | collected 2011
TCTGTCTGCTTCGGGTCTGCTGAAACTGCTTCTGGGACTTGAGTTGTGACTGTTGCTGCCCCCGTAAACTCTAAAATTAAATCTTCTACGGCTTCTTCAATTTCAATTTGTTCTTCTAGTGTCGGGCCTTTAGGATTAAAATCTATTTTTGCTTCAACTTCTGCTAATTCTACAACTGAAAAATAATCATATGGCCAATTATAGCCATAGTTGTTAAAGAAAAAACCTGGGTCTAGGTTATCTGTAATAAGATCTTTCTCCTCTTTTATTATATCCTCTTCAAACAAGGAGATTGACTTGTTTACAAGCTTATTGTAGTTACTCATCCCTCTAAATTTAGATTTAAATATTAGCCATCGGACTTTTTCTTTCATAAACATTTCTGGATTCTGAAATGTCGATTGGTTATTTATTGCATCTTGCATGTTAATGTTGCATGTAACATACTCTGTATCTAGTTCTGATTCTTTTCTGTTATTGTTTTCATCTTCTCTATTTTTAAAGACTCGTGAATGCTGAGCAACTGAAGCCCCTTGGCCACTAGAGGGGTACAAATTTTGCCACATCTCTGCAAGATCTGATTCTTTCAAGTTAGCCTGAAATTGAAAAATAAACTGCACATGGGCTTCAACATTTTCATTTCTTACAAAGTCAAATTGCGGGGGTAAGACATACTTATCCAACATTCTTAATTGGTACGCCAAACTTGACACTGCAGAGCGGCCTGTGTCGCCGTAAAAATCATCATACTCCTGTATCATCTTTAACGAAGATTGATAGTCGTTCTGCTTATTTCTATAATTTATCCTGAATTGATCTTTTCTTCTTTTGTTGAAAGACTTTGCTTTTGTCAGCATACTTTTGGAAACCGAAAAAAGTATTATCTTTCCCTTATTATCAGTATAATACGGTATCGCGACGACCGCTTCACAAATTTTCTTGTCTTTTGATAATTTTCCAAGTTTAGTTTTTCGATACCTTATTTCTTGTGCGTTATTAGATCTTTGTGACTCTTTGGGTGCAAAACCTAAAGCAACTGCCAAATTTTGTATTTCAGCATCTTCGTTTTCAACATGGGGCCCAGCAATACCTAGAATATACCCTTTATTAGAGTTATGATCAAGTAATTCTCCTTTCTGGTGCCACATACCCCTAGATCCAGTAAGATAAGGCGTCAAGGATGATGATCTTTCTATATAGTAATTATCTTGAAACCGCGTCTTATATGGAGAATTATTAACTTTTGCAACTGAGTTATTAGATATATCTAAAATACTTGAGGATACGTTTTCAAAATTTAAAACTGGGGTTTCCCATCGAGTCTGTATGACCCACCGATACTTGTCAGTATTTCCTATTGGAGATTCAGAGACCGTCGCTCCAGAAGGGTCGTCAACCGTTTCAAAACTAAAATTGTCACCTTTTAATCTTACAAACTTATCTAATTTTAAGCTGGCTCCGACATTCATTGAGTTTATATAATTTGTATTCGTATTTGGGTTACTGGGTGCTTTCATATTATAATAAGTTATTGTGCTACCCTCGATAATCTCTTTTATGCTAAAGTTATCTGTATTACTTGGAGTGAATGAGACTTCAGCATATGGGGTAGTTTTTGGATCCAAAAATGGTGGCACATATGGCAAATATCCATGAGAGCTATTCTCGTTAACATTTGTTGATGATAGAAATTTGGAAGTTGTAATTGATCCGGTCTGCCCTCCTAAGAACCCTAAAACAGATACATTTGAAGCCTGCGCGCCTGACTTGCTTATAGAGTGATTGCCAACACTTCCAGTTTCAGCCTGAGTAAATGTAACGCTGCTACTTGGTGCGACTACCGTTACATTTATAGACCCACTGTGCACGTCTGTTATTGCAGTATTTATTTCATTTAAAATATTAGAAGTATTCATACCTGTAATTTTGATTATATATTTTCCAGAGTCAAGTTGTCCAGTTACCGGGGATGAGCCCGTAGAAAATTTATATGTTCTCTCTAGCGAGTTAACTGCCTTTAAGGTGAAGTCAACTCCGTGCAGAGAACTGGCATTTGAATAGCTGCCAGTTAGCTTCAACGAACCACTAGCCTGTACACCCGTTGAGGCTGTTGCAAACTCATACCTCTGAACGCGAACTGTTCCCGCATCGACAGGTGGACCAAAAGATGAGTGTCTATCATATGTAGAGATGCCTGTATTTTCTAGATATACAAACATCTTGTACTGTTTTCCGTTTAATAGCCTGGGTGAAACAGGATTAGATAAAATCGTTGTTAATTTTCCTTCGTTTAAGAAAAAATTAACTGTTTCCGAACAAAAATTTTGTACAGCTGATCTGAATGGTGCAATTTTATCGCTGAACTGCAGTTCGGTATTCTTAAATTCAACACCGGTATTTGTTCGGGTTTGATCTACATCCAAGGTTCCAAATCTAGCAGGTCTCTCAAGCACAGAAAAGTGGAAAGAAGATCCGTAAAGCAAACTAGAACTTGGATGCGGCTCATTGTCATATATAACTTCGTTGTATAGGCGACTAGGATCTAAAATATCTTCAAAAGTTATTCTTCTAGAAATAGACCCGGTTATTCTTGGAATACCAGCATCAGCTGAGGAGTTTAGTACTGACCCCGTAAAACACAAGCCACCAGTGCCAAACACTGCATGGGTGTTTAGCATATCTAGATTACTGCCAGTTGTATTATTTTTTATAGCTTCCAAAGATTGGGATACAGAAGAAGAAAACATTGGATAATCAACTGCAACACCTGATTTGATTGAATTCATTAAGACCCCGGGGCCCAAGAGCGGCTTCAAGGCCATGGCCTTTGAGTTTTCAATTCTAGCCCTAATCACCCTGTCTGCCTGTGCTGAAGAGGAAATTAAACTTTGAGTTGATATAACTTCTGTTTCAAAAGAACCTTCTGGCATATAGTTTTTATTAAAAATTTCAGATAATTGGACGACTCTTTCTGCTGGGTAGAAACCACGGTATGGTAAAAATCTCTTGACAGCTTTGCATTTTAAGGTTAGTGAAGTTGGCTCAAGATTAAAATTATTCAATGCATTATTTTTTTGTAAGGGTTTGAAATATTTTAAAAATTCGCTATTTGAATAAGTTTTAAAAAATTGCCTACCTATCTGTACATCCTCTGAAGAGGTGTGATATAGCGCTCCTGTGACCTCTAAAAAATCCTGCATGTTTTCTGTAATCTTATCTTCGTCTAAAGTGGTAAGTATATCGTCTACATATTTACTTATTCTAAATTCTGGTACTAGAGAGTAATCTTGGCCAACTAGTTTTACTTCTTCAGAGTAAGTGTCGTAATCTTTGTAAAATGGCCCTACAGGATGATTGTCGGCAGCTTCCCACTTTGCCTCACCAGCAAGATATGCGTCAGAATTATAGTTTTGAATAACTCTTCTGCTATATAACGGAGCTATTGGTGGTGCGCCTAGAAGAGCATTTATGCCAAGAGGAAAAAGACTAAAATCATTTTGTAAAATTCCTGCGCCTCGGGTGCCTTGTGATCTGCTTTCCATAAAACTTGATGAATTGTTGAAAAATGATTGTGTTATATTTACTGGGTTTTGAGCAAAGTTCGCTCTAGAATCCAAAACCCAGGTACTTTGTGTTAAGTGATTTAGCTTATCAAAGCTAGCGGAATTATTAAAATTATTTAAATCTATAGAGTCATAGCGATTATAATAGCTTTTGTCAAACTCGCTCTCCTCCTTTACAGCTGCAATATCAGGAAACATATTTATATTTGGAAAAAGAAAATTTGAATATTCAATATTTCCTGACATTTTTAATGTTCTCTGTGAAGCTTCGGGGTTCCAACCAAAAAATACAAACCTTTCCCTGTCTCTAGAAACTGAAGTATACGTATTTACTTCTAAAGGATATATTTTCTCAGTATAATTTAACTGATAGCTATTGTCTAGGCCCGATTGATTATTTACCGCCTCTCTAATAAACATATTTAAATCATGCAAATCTTTAGAATCTAGAAAATCAGTTTCGAAATATCCCTTTTCATCTCTAAACTCTTCATTTGAATATGAAGTTAAATTATTTTGTATTGAAGACTGAACTATTGTTTGAACCGCTGGTATTTCAAAGTTTAAAGCCTCTGACGCTGCGGCCCAGTCTATATTCCATAGCATGCTTGAATATTGTTGCGAGTTAACTCGTTTTCCCTGGGACATCATAATATTTAATATTTCAGTGTCGGATGTTGGCTGAATGGTAAATACTAGCGGATAGTATCTATTTGTAACCGGCACTTCTTTGTATTGTTTTATTGTTCTAGGTTTTGTTTTCGGCCGGTGGTCCTCTTTAGTATTCTTATAGTCCCACTTTGTACCAGGGAGCGCAAATACATTTGGAGAAGTATCTCTAAAAACTGTTGTAAAAATATTGTTTTTCCTATATGCTCTAACCAAAGGATTATATGAATTTCTTATTTGCTTCCAACTTGGCCAGCCATAGGGCCCGTTATTATTTAATAATATAGAATTTAAAGAATTAGAAAAATTAGTAATCAATCCCGATTGAAGATCAAGGCTTTTTGAATTATGAGTATTTAAATATAAGAAATCCAGCTTTGAATTTAAAGAAGATGATGTAATAAAAGATAGTGTTTCCGATGATTCTAGCGAGCCAGATATTGAAAAAGAGTGTTGGTGTCCGTAATTAGCATTTTTTTCTAAAAATTGATAAACGGTATCACTTGAAGATTTAGATATCCAACAGTACCCAAAATCATTTTGAGGCATATGATTTTGTACAAATAGGTTATCATAAATTGGCTGGTCTTGGCCAGCGCCAGCTAATCTTTTAGGATTTCTATGAACTTTGTGGAACGACGGTATGTAAACACCTGATCTTATTCTACCCGAAAGACCAAACTGCCTAGAGTGCTCTGCAGATAACTCGTTTAAAATTCCTCTGACCATAGAGTTTCTATAATTCATTGTATTGTAAAGATTATATTCTTCTGTATCTCTATCTGTTGCAAAAATGCCATGTGTTTCTGGTCCGTGCATTCCATAAAAAGTGGAAACAATTATATGATTATTTTTTTGCCTGTCTCTTCTGACAAAGTCAACAGTCCCAGTCAAGTATTCTGAATCAAAGTAAGTCTCGGCGCCTGTGCCGAAAGAAGATGCAGTCGCAACGAGAGATCTATTATTGGTAAGTCTGCCCGCAGTTTGGACAATTTCATAGTCTCTATCATAGTTGCCGTGAGGGCTATTCTCGGCGCCAGTAGAGGCACCTTGGGTTCCGGATCCCTCGCGGCCGGATCGTATGTTGATGATATTATAAAACCCCGCGCCGAAATTAGACGGCACCGGTTCGGCGCCAGTAGACGGGCCGGAGTTTGATGGGACGCCGCCTTGGCCAATCCTGAAGACAGTTTCGCGTTGAGGTAGCTCCATAAAGGGGCTCATAAGTGAAGCGGAGTTTTCTACTTCGATCATTCTTAAAATGTGAGTTCTATATAATGACACTTTTAAATATCCTTTTTCTTATATTTCTAATCAGGAAAGTGATTTTTTCCATCAAAGTTTTGACTTTTGGACGTCTCAAAAACCTGGAGCAATGTTTGACCTTCAGGGCCCTGGCGTGGGTCTTCCTCAGCGTCGGCTGGGATTATAAGCGTGGTCCATCCGCCTTCTGCAGTCTCAGTAAACTTTCTTCCATTTATCAAACTGGCCTCAATGGCTTCTGGTTCGTAATGCTTTATAGAGGCAAGCTTATAGTCAATTTTATTCCTCTCTAAAATATGACTTTCAACTACGTTTTCTATTCCCGTGTTTGAATGAACGCCAGCTGGTACAACCTGATTCAAAAAAACGCCTACTGTTTTATCAATCCACTTATAATAATTCACATATCTTTCAAACTGATTTTCATTTTTTAAATTAAAGAAATATTTACTCCTCAAATTAGATAACAATTTATAATTTTTTCTATATTTATTGACAGGATCACCTATTAAGTTATTAAAAGACTTTATGCCCGATAAAAATTGCACCATATCCTTTGATATAATATTATACATGCTTTTTTCAAAAGATATAATTTTTAATTCTGATTTTGTATCTAAATCATATTTATTTGAGTCGTTTTCTTTTATTTCTATCCCATCGGTACCATGAATATTCCCTATCGGGATATTCTCAACAGCACTTAAAAACTCTAAAGATATAGAATTATCAAGATTATTTGTAAAATTAAATGTAGTAAAAGGATAACTAAAGCCGGCTTTTGGATCTAGATGAGAGAAAAAGTCTCTTTTTTCTTGATCTCCAAAGATCTCGTCCTGTATTATCAAGCTATTATCTTCTGGAATCGATGTTAAGTTATCTGTTTGCATCTTTAAATACAACCTATCTGATATTGGAATGTTTTCGGCATTATTTAAATTTTCAAATAGAAATGGCCTATTAGTGCCAAAAGTTGTTAAAGTTTTAGCCCTATGGGATAGCTCTTCATCTGAAAGTGACGTTCCCCAGCCGTTAAAATCCAACACCTTGATATCAGATTTTATAATTACAGAGCCGGTAATGTTTGTCCTGTTTGCGCCAATAAAAACTGTTTTATTGGCATTTTTAAAATTTGTATATTCTGTATTTGTTAAACTCTTGCTTAGGTGGAAGGAGTTTCTTAACTCATCTGAGATGTAATTCTTTCCCACAAACTCAACAAGATAGCTTGGAGAAGATACGGGGATAAAACTGTTGTCCACATCTTTTGTAATCTTTAATGCTAGGTTCCAAACACTAGAATCATAAATATCATTATAATAGCTACTTGTCATACCGGCTAACTCAACATTAGAAGACATTAATTTGAATTTTGCGGTATTAGATAAAAGAGATTCTTTAGATACTACAATTTCAAATGATGCATTATTTGGGCTTGCAAAAGTTAAATTATTATTTATTGCTGAAACTGATTGAACTCCGAAAACGCTTGAATCCTGTACGTTGTGAAATGTTTTCTTTTTTTTGGGAAAAATAAAATTTCCCTCGAATGTGTACTCAGTCTCGTTTGTATCAGCAGCTATATAGCTTCTTTGATTTGAATTTAACGAGGTTAGGTGAATATTCGCCTCTTCGTTATCTATAAAGCTTATGCTTTTTTTCTTTCTAGTGACCAGGTCAAATTTACTGTCATTCAAATAAATATTTGAATATTTACCAATAATATTAGTGGATATTAAATCCTTGCCGAGACCTGCTGCATTCAATATTGATCTAAATGATGATTCAGTCCCTTTCCTCCTGAGGACATAAGCACTTGCATTGGCTAAACAATCATATATTAAATTTTGTGTTTCATAAATACTTCTCTCTAATCTAATGTTTCCAACTATTGATTCCACAACCTCTTCTATTTCTGAGTGCCAAAGGGGATAATAATTATTTAACTCTATTCCGTAATTTTCTATCACTCTTGCCATAAAATCAATTTTATTTTGAGAAAATTGATTATTGACTATGTCGTAATCTAGATCGGCAGGCTTCTCCAAAGAGGAGCTAATATTACTTGATTGCGAAGTTTCATATAAAGGATTTCTAGAATCAGCGTATTCTGGTCTTGTGTTAAGCCTTAGTGCATCAAGATTTATTTTTACAGAATCAAAAACAGTTGCCATCAAATGCAACAACAGATCTAGCTCTTTAGTGTCCTCAAAGCCATACAGTGAGCTTCTGGCCCAGGAGGGCAAAATCCTTTCTAAACTATTTAAATTTTCTAGATCATAAGACTTGGCAATTTTTGCTAATCTTTGTCGTAACGATTCCACTGAACTGTGGGCTTCTTTTAAGATTGGATCTTTTATTTCGGTATTAGCAGAATCACTTAAATCTATAGCCGAAGTTGCAACTCTGGTAGAGGTCGTATAATTTTTTATTCGCGCTGTTATGTCATTGCCAGAATGATCGAGAACCAAACTATCTACTGTTGATGATCCTATTGTTGGCTGATTGAACCTAAAGCTGGCTCCAAGGCGATTAGTGTAGTTTTTTTCAGTGTGATCACTCGCATGCACTTTTTTGTCATAGTATCTTTCTATTTCTCTTGAATTTCTTAAGCCCTTCCAGAATCTAAACGAATCCACAGATCCTGAGAGGGAGCCTGATTGTGCTAACAGCGAAGACCCTATGGTTCCTGCCATGTAAGAATCAATGGGACCCATGGCAGTTGACAAAGTGTTGGTTACTGTGTTTAGAGCTTGGCCGTCCTTGTACATTTTGACATTTAAGATTTTATCGTTTTGAAAAATTGATAAAACGTAATGGTGCCACTTTGAATCTGCTACAACTGAGGAGGACATGGTGGAAGGTCCTATTGCTAAGTCACTTACAGATGTAGAGCCTGAGTTGTAATTCATTCGAAAGCAGTTTCCAGCCGAAGTTGTTAGATAAACTTGCAAGGTGGAACTAGCTGAAGATGGCAGCTTATTGGGGTATGAACCAATTTCAAACAATATTTCTCTATCTTGTTTTGACGCGTCGAATGCTTCTTTTCTTAACCAAAATTCTATTGTGTTTCCCTTATCGGGATCCAGTTTCAATCCAGATTCATTATTTCTGGCCTGGCCAATAAACTCTGATTCTTGTATTGCTTGGGGGCCTGAGTAGAAAGAAAGATATTGACTATGATCAAAATTTAGATGTCCCACTGATGTTGGCCATTCTTGCTGAAATAAGGATGTCTCTAAATGCGAAGAAGAAATAAACCAAGCAATATTTTCCTCCATGGTACCATCAAAAGGATAATAGTTTATTATTGAATATATACTATCTTCATAGTATTGAGAGGCTTTTCCATAATTTGAAAAAGTCGATGGCTCTAGTGGCTGAATTGGAGGCTTGAACGTGTTAGCGTATTCTGAGTAAATTTGTAAAATCTTATCACTATCTAACTTTTTTGATGCTAATTCGTTTCTCTCGCTTACAAGATGTATGTTATCCTTCTTCGTAAAAGATTTATTTTTATTAATATCCGTAGGGTTTTTTAAATTAAAATCTGTCATTTTTTAATACTTTTCTACTCTAAACCTAAATTTTTCTTTTTGCTGTATATATCTTGTATCCTCTTGCCTCAAGAAGCATATTTCATATTGGTAGTTTGGCTCCAATATAGACATATCAAAGTCAAAATACGAACCACTTATATCGTAAGACAACTTACTATACTTTGCACCACTGCCGGTTGAATAGTTAATAACTGTTACATCATCTGCTGTTCGTGTTATTTTGTAAAAAACATCTTTAATATTTGTAACTTTTGAATTTCCAGTTGCGACAGTGTATACGTTTAATTCACTATTTTTCTTTTTTGTATGAACTCTAAATTTTGCATCTTCATCCTGAGTGTAAATTGATTTTAAATTTGTTATATTGAAGACATATTCAGAATTACTATCAGAATTATATAACGGAAAATTATTGATATTAAATGATGATCCTGTTACAAGCTCAATGTATTGTCCTGAGTTTTGATACTGCCATACATCTCTCAATTTATTTTCGGCCCCATTGTATGCAAACTCCACTTCATAAATTCCCGTAGAATGCCTGCTAGCTGTCACAAAAGTTTTTGATGCGTCCAACGACCCTCCAGACATGGAAACTGGTGTTTGCGCTATATCTGGAACGAATCTAACCAAAAGAGCAGAGCCAGTAGTTGGCAGGTCTCTATAGACCCCGTTGATGTTGTTATATAAATAGATTTTGTTTAAATTATCAGCAGCCGGTGCAACAGAACTGGATCTGAATACGGCGCCGCGGTCATCATTTACTAATAAAGCAGACCTTGCTTCTATAACTGGCTTTTTAAAGAAGAACTGGCTGTTTCTTGCAAAAAACTTTTTTGTATAATAAGATACCTGTGTATCTCCAGACTCTGCGGATCCGCTAAGCTTTACTAGAACACCGTTGTTGACTATTCCCGAACCAGCGTTGAAATCAACAATTGTAATTGGAATGCCGGCACTAGAAGAAATTTTAGTGTTTCCATAATGCCCTTTTACCGCTTGGGTCACTTTCAAGGCATTAGTCGACACTGCCTCGGCCGAAAACAAGCTGGAGTTGTTTATTGATGTGACAAGATTGTTTCTTGTGCTAGTTATATTTCCAGCGGCCCTCTCAACATAAGATGTACTCCCTGTGGTGGCGGAGGATGTTGAAAATATAATCTCCAACGATTCTCCGCTGGTGCTGAGTAGTTTGAATTTTTCTTCGTTGCTAGGTACGCCTGTTAGCGTTAGGCTACTAGTTGAAGCTATAGAAGCGCCTGATTCGTGCTCTAGCCATAATTCAGTTAATTCTGAAAGGTCTATTTCTAAATCTTCTAGACCGGAAGCTAATGATTGTGAGTAAGAGTGAACTTTCAATCCAGAAGTCAGATTAGGCCTTACAGACTCAGAATCTGTGCCACCCTCGTGTGACCAAGGTAGATTTTTACTGCACGAAAGCCAGTTTGAAGCACCTAGGTCAGAATAAGTCTCCATATCCAAACCAATGCCTTCTGTCCAGGGTTGCAGTAATGGGGTCACTGATACTGAAAAATCTTCTGGGGTTGTTGTATTGTGACGAGCATTAAATAATCTCAAGAAAAATTCTACAGAACCAGATGCTGGAATATTATTAGCAGTTCTAGACTGAAGAACGTCACTGGTGGGGAAATGTATCAAAAACCTAGTTTTCTCAACGGAAGAAGTGGTTGACTGTCCATAGATAGAATGCAACTCTATAATATCAGATGCCCCCTGGTTTGAACTTGTAGCGCGTCTTCTCAAGCCTGGTAGAAATGCATTTGTTATGGTATTGTCTTTCGAAGCAAAAAATTTTACAATAGCCATTATTGAATAATCCCCGTAATATCAGTTTCCTTTTTTATTTCATAAATAAAGTTTTCTGGAAGATAAAGCATGCCGCCGTCTGGTGATAAATTAGATGTAATATCATATTGAATGCTTGAATAATCTGCGCCCGATCTGTTGACAATTGAAATGGAGTTCACCCTGTCTATAGAAGAAATAGATGTTAAGGCCCTTTCAATTTCTCCAATTGAAAAATGTTGACCAATCTGTGGTGCGCTTAAATTCAATTCTTCGTAAACTTCTTTTCTAATTTGAGAAAGAATCGTTAGCTGATCGGCTTTTTGGCCTAAGGTAACATCAAAAAAGATTCCTAAATTTAATATTTTTGCACTAAACACATCAATAGTATCGGTAACCATACGGACACTATTTAGCCATTTTTTTAAATTATTTTTTAATGCAGTGCTTGGAGTCTGAAGAAAGCCGGCACTATCTTGAGAGACAATATAAAGGTTCAAATTTCTTTTAAAATCATTTTTGTCTCTGTATATTGCTGCTCTCTTTATGGAGCCGAACTTTGAAGGCATAGCATAACATGCAGCAACATAATCTTCTATTGTAACAGCTCTGCCCCGAAAGCCGCGGGCAGCCTTTATTGTTTCTACAACTTCTTGCGTTGAAGAAAATGTCAGTGAACCATTAATTGGCTCTTGATTCTCGCAGGTTAAAGAATTTTTTATGTATTGTACAACGGAGGAATCCAGTCCAACCTCCTCATTAAATAAAAATTCTGAAGATATTATATTTGTTAAAGAGCGCGCGGATGCATTTGAATTCTCTGCTGTGCTAGATCTATATGTTATCGTAAGCGTTGTGTTTATTGGGGATATTCCAAACTTATCAGTACTCGTAATCTTTGAAGGGTCAAATGTATTATCGCTAACGTATTCCCTTCCATCAACTTGGATAGCCAAATTTGAAGGATCTGCTATAGGTTTAACTTTTAAATTATTTTCTGATCCGAAACCAAAAACCAAAAATGTTTTTTCACCAACATGCTGAACGGTAAATCTCCTGGGGGCATGAACTGGAACCATTCTTGACACTGTATTAGGATTGTTAGTGACTCTATCTGAAATTTCTCTATATATTGTGTCTTGGCTAAGATTTTGTACTTCAAAATATTCATTTTGATTACTATCTACAACACTAATTATTTCAGTGATTGTGGTATCTTTTATTTCTATTTTTAAAAACTTCTGATATGAACCAACATCAACAGTTATAGTTCTATTTTCACCGGAAACAACTGGAACCTCTGTTTCGTAGACATAATAAGTTACTCTGCTTCCATCGTCTGAAAATTCTGTTCCCATATGATTTCGGGAGGAAACGTCGATTATAACATCTTCAGTTGTAGTATATTGAGCACCAGAGTCACTTGTCACTATCATCCCTTTTAAAATAGTGTGCCTATAAGATTCATCTGGTGCAGAAAGTATACTTTTTGCTGGTATTCTTGAAAACACTTTTAAGTGTCCAACGCTTGTGTATTTATTAAATATTTCTATTCCGTTATTTCTAGCAGCTGAGGTAATTCCTTGTGCTGTCCTAGATGTTTCTAAAAAATTTTCATTTGCGACAAATTGACTATAAAAATTAAGTTGCTCCCCTATCATCGCTACAGTGTCCATCATTAAGGAACCAAAACTAGTCTTATTAAAGTCTTGATATGTATCGGGATAATAATTTTTTGCTCGATTAACTAATTTTTCTTTTATTTCATCAAAAGTTGATTCAGTAAAATTAGTATTTGAAATTCCTCTTTTTTTATTACTCATTTTTTAAAATCCTATATTCGGGTTTCTTTACTTTGTAGCCCAAGCGATTCACCAAAATTAGAAGAAACTTTGTTAAATCTTTCTTTTCCTATATTTAAATAGCCATTCTCATCTAATTGTATCTCTGAATTTACTTCCGTAGTTCCCGAAATTAAGTACCTTATCTTCAAAATGAGAGAATTTTGCTCTTTCTGCTCCGATGACGCGTTAAATTCAGCTGAGATCAATCTCACTCTTGGCAAAAAAGCTGTCAGTTGATTTTGTATTATTGACCCTATATTTGATAAAGATTCTGATGAGTAGTTTTCAAATAAATATTTTTTTAAACCAATCCCCAAGTCAGGATTCATTGGCCAAGATCCAGGCTCAGTTAATAGCAAAAATTTAAAGTCTTGATTTAAGGACTCTTCGGTGCTGGTTATTGCACCGTAAAAGCCAAACCTTGAATCCTGCTTTAGTGGATACTTTGGCTGCATGGGCCGAGACCGGGTGGTTACACTATTTGAAATTTTTGATAAAATATTTATATATGACATAACTTTACCTCACCTCTATTAAATAGACTACTCTTCAATATCTTCACATTCATTTTCTGTGGATAAAATTGATTCTGCTGGTTCGCAATTAACATTTCTCTTGTTTATGTCGGCTGGAAGTTGTAATGTTGATAGTGCAAACGCGGTTAAAGGACTTACGGGGTGCCCATATCTACCTCTTGCTCCAAAATCATATTTTGCATTTGTAAGCCAGTTTATGTCCCTATCAAGACAAGGTATCTTAAAGTACATGGATAAATCAATAAAAGGCAAAAAGCCGGTAAAAGCATAAGAAATTGTTTTAGAAACTGTACACGAAAGTAAAAAAGGACTAGGAAATGGTAGCAAGGATTTAAACAAGTCGATTGGAAGCTGCGAAAGTATTGAGTTATACTTACCAGATCTGGTTCTGTGATCACCGCCGGCTAAGTTTAAGCCGTTAATTAGCCTAGTTGGGGGACTTGAAACTCCTAAGCCTCTCCAGTTTAGTTGATTTATATCGCAATTTAAATAATGTGCTCTCATTTCTTTGTAGGCAGGGTCTAAATTATTGGCTAAACCTCTAAACAATATAGACGGAAAATACTTTGCTAAATTTGCCAACTCTTTGAAAAAGTTATCCCAAAAATCTTTAGTAAGATTTGGAAATTCAAAACACTTTGGATCATTAGGATCACCAGGAAACTCATCTCCCAGCTTCTTTTGAAAGTCTACCTGATCAATAATTCCAGTCATAAGTGTGCCATCTCCTAGACGATCTGACTCTGGAGTCATCGCTGTCATAGCAATAAAAGACGCTAAAGATTTTACATTATCAAATAAACCTGGAAGGTCGTTAAATCCTGCAATTGCCGATGTCGAGTGGACTGTCGCTATAGCCATGAATCTTCTAATTGGGAAAAAAGTGTCCATAAAATCTTTATATTCTTGCGTTTGTGATAATTCTATTTCCATTTGTCTCATCATAAAGGCAAAATCTTCTGATCCGGGCCTATAAAGAGATCCCACAAAAGCGCTCTCACAGGTATCAAGTGTCAGTGGCTTTTCGTATGAAACAATTGGAATTGCAAGGCCGAATTGCGCATAGTTCTGACTAGCATCCTCAAAAGTTACAAAATATGTTCTTTCAGCCTTAGATAATGTTTCAACCTTATTGAGGTTATTTGAACCCAAAAAGACATCAAAAAAACTATTCGGATTTGTGTCAAAGAATAACTGAACTAATCTTATCCCTAAATAAAAATTTGAACTTGCAACTAGGTTATTGAATGTAGATAAAGAGTCTTTATTCTGATAGTGCATTCTTAGGGAACTCATATGTTCATCGAACACTTTTAATGGTATCACAAAGCCACCTTCATCGGTCATAGATTCAACACCCAAGTTTAGGCCGGCGAATGCCGAGATGGCATCCGAATAATCTTGATCAGGATCCCATGGGCTCATCTTAGCGCGGCGTTCGATGTTGAATGGCAGATTAAAAGTAGTCAGTGAACTGTCGACGTGCGAATTCGCTGCTCGGGGGCCGGAGCGCTCGTCATACCATGGGTAAATGGTGGCGGGCTCAGAGAACGATATCATTGAATTAAACGTTGGATTTGTAAATATTATGGAATCTTCATTGCCGTATTTTTTATTTAAAAATGGTCGTGCACGTTCTAGTACAGCTTGCTTAACCTCGCTTGATAAATTTTCATAATTAAATCCATATTGAGACGAGCCTGCAGTAGGCAGTTTGGTCGAAAGATCAATACCCAATAAATCGCAATAAATTTGAACACGTTGGCCGTATATTAATATTCCTGCGCCAAGCATGGCTTGAAGCTCTCTATAATTTATATTGTTTGGATCTATTTGATTAAATCCAAAACTTTCGGCTGTATTAACTCCGTGAAAATTTATTCCTTGTCCATTAATAAAATTCAATAACGCGTCAATTTCCAAATTTTGAGAAAAAGGTTGGCGATTTGGATTATCTCTATTAATACTTATATAATTTCTGTAACAATCAAGATATGCCGTAATCGACAAAGCAAAATCATAATAATAATAACTTGGCCGGATGACAGCATATAATCTTTGCTTTTTTTCCTCGTCCCAAGTAGAGTCTGCCGGCTGATTTCTAAAATAAGACTCTAATAAATTACCTGTTGGGGCGTCGAACTCATCACTAAAATTCATACCTTGGTCTTCCGTATGTCTATAGTGCCACGGCTCAAAAACGGTCGGATCATCAAAGTTGAGCACAGGCAAATTTTCGTATGTTGAGGCAACAGACCTTAGAGCTGGTGGTCGATATTTCATCATTGGACTAACGGCATCAGTATTTGCTTTTTTCGTGATCGGCCCAGACACCCTAACGTAGTCTTCGTATATAAACTCGTTATTTAGTATTCTTCTTGCCGGTTGAGGCGCGGATCCATCTTGAAGCTTTGTAGCATTTAGTGAGAGTTTTGAAAAATTATCATCCGATTCTTTATAAGGTTCCATCATCCAATAACCAACATCATAGGCTTTGCCTCCTATCTCTGGAACTTGTTCAGTGTTTCTATAGACCTTTGATGGTACTGGGAATCTCTTAAAGACGCCTTCCCTGTTCTCCCATAGATTAAGAGCAGATTTATATCTTGTAGCATTATTAGTTCTATTTTTAGGTCGAGAGACCGTCATGCCATGGACGTGCCAGTTGTAGTAGTCTCTATCTCCTAGTCCAGGAAGAAACACTTGCCTAACAAGATCAGGAAAAGATAAAAGCTCTTTCTGCAGATAAGATTCTAAAGATTGATTTCGGTTATTTGAGCGTACTATTTCTTGTATAATTTGTCCCCAAATATTTTTAAATAACCTATTCCTATTTAGCTCAACCAAAACGTGATTCATCAAATACTTGAATATAATTGGTGACTGTACGACTGGGGTCAAAGACCAAACAGATATGGCCATTCCTGATTTTAATATAAAATCTAACATACAGGCTCTAATAAAAACTGCAAGTGCGATCTTTTTCATTGCTGAGGGCATAGGCCCAGGAGTCCCGAAACTTCTATTAAATGGAGAAAATTTTGGCTTTCTCATTTCATTCTCGATCATTGATACAGAATCTTTAAGTAAAACTTTTTGAAATGTCATTACAGAATTTTCAGTTAATCCATATCTATTTTTTCTGCATCTGGTGCCGGGAATGGTATATGATTTAGCTGAGAGTCTGTCATGCAGACCAGTGGCATAATCTCGGTTAAAAAAAGAAGAATGTTGTATATTTTTAATAACTTCTCTCATTGTGTGTTCTGTTGCGGATTTAAATGCATAGGTCTTTAAATATTCTCTTGCACCAGTAGTGAATACACAACTAAAGTTTTGAACATCTACTATATTACTTATCATCCATTGCGCGTATGCTTCTCTTTTTGAAAATTGTTTGCCACCAATGATGCCAGGCGAGTTTGGAACATTTTTTGATACTAGGCGATTAGGCAAGGTTTCGCAAAATCTAAATATTTTTCTAGTGTCAGTATCTGGTCCATTTAGAGAAAAGGCTGATTCATTACTAATTTCTGAATCTCCTCGATAAGGGTCGTTTGTCTTACTTGGCTGGCGTAGAAAAAAGTCTTGATCAATTACAATGTTATAAGTATCGAGATTTTTTTGGTCTGATGCAATTTCAACCATTTTTACAGAAGGGGTATACGTGCCGGCTCTAAAATTTATATTTAAATAATCTAAAGGCTCCATTTTTTTCCAGTTCGCAGAAGGAGAATTTGAGTTTGTTTTTACATTACTATAATTTATATCTCCTATTAATCTAGAGTCTAAATTAGTTATTTTTTGAAATACATTATCTATTAGTGGCAAATATTGCTCAAGATTAACAGTTGGGAGCTTTTCAATCTGTTCAGATATCACACCAGATAGATGTTGAATTCTTTCTCTTGCAATCTCTAATAGTTTTTGATTTCCTTCTAAAAATTGATTAAACCTTTCCTCCACAGCCTCGTAAGAATAATCTCTTTGTCTTGGGTTGTTGGAAGATTGTTTTGGGCCGATAGGTAAAGTAATCAACCCAAGGCCGGCACTATCTAACAAAAGTTTATCTACAATTCCCTGAGTTTGGGTGAGTAAATCAGTCGAGAGTGCCTGGTCGTTGACCGCGTCAAAATCATCAAAATAAAAAGAATCTTCTGATAATACCGGAAAAGTATTCTCTTCATAATCCCACATAATAATATCTGGCATCATTCTCGCCACAGCTGAAACGCGTAGAGCGTCACGAGGTGGTGCTGGTGATGCGCGATTTAACGAATCGCTAGGGAGGGCCTCTTCCGCCGACCATCCGTCTATTCTTACTTGAGGTCCATGTGGTATGCGGTTTATAAGGCGGAGTGGTTTGTTCATAAATATTTTATGTACTTCAGCTACCTGGCCGGTAGCATGATAAAACAAACTATGCCCATACGAGTTTTGACTTTCGCTCACACCCTCTGGTATGCCAACCAGAAGCGCCTGATTGGCGTTTTCACTATTATCCTTTATCGGATCCGGAGACATTATTTCCATAAATTTTTGATGGGAGACTTCACGGTGGCGGGCATGGGCTGTAGTCATGACAAGCGGAGCGTTTCTTCCATCACCAAAAGATTGATCGAAAATCCCTTGAACCACAGACGGACTATATTTTTTAAATACTAAGTGATAATTTTTTCCTGATGAGTCAGTAGCTCCGCCTCTTATTGGAACCCTCTCTGTCTCAAAGACCTTAAAAAGTTCTACAATCTGACGTGGACCGAACTTAGGCGGGGCCATTAATGGATTTCGAGCTGGAAGGTATTTTCCAATAGCTTCATTTATGTTGGATGTTTCAAACATTTTTGAGATTTTCGACCTCTCAACAGCTGAGGCGAAATTATTTAATTGCTCCAATGCAGACTCAAGCCTCAAAGCAGAAATATCATCAAAATCAGGATCTCCTGGGCGCAATATAGATGGCTGAATAGTTGACATTCCTGGTACAAATGAGCTGAGACTCCTCATGTATGCCAGTTTTGTTGGCGTGAAAATACCTTCTACTCCCATTTTCAACTGTTTCCGCATTTGAAGTGGTAGGTTTGTATTAATTATGTTTTCTTCTGTTGGGTTTAGACTTGCAGGTAATAAAGAATTTAAATCAGAACCTGACAATGCTTGCAAGGACTTTTTTTGGTCTTCTAGATTTTTCTTCGCAATATCTAAGACTTTTTCTACTTCTTCCTCCGAAAGTGATCGGTCACCGGTCTGCATTCTATTTCTTATCGACCTTAACTCATCTGCAATATCTTCACAAACAGCTCCTAGCGGCTGCTGTACGGCTGAAAGTTGATTGCATAATTCCAGAGGAACGTAGGCCCCAAGCACTCCAAAAAAATTTGCCATTGATTCGTTACTGACCAGTTGATCTCCTAGGTTATTTTTCTCAGCTAAACGCCTTACCATTTCCATGCCGGCGTCATCTAAAGGATTTCCCTCTAATAAATAACATAATTCTGGACCTGTTACAATCTGTGCGACGTCTTCAAAAAAGTTTTTAGTATTTTCTGCTTGGACTCCGTTATCTTCTCCGGGGTTTCGGACTCCTGTTATCCCAGTGTTCGTCAGAGCCTCAGCTAAAGCTTGACTCATTAATGGTATTCCCGTTGATGAGCCGGCAGCAATAAAATCGTTTAGCTGCTCTTCGCAAAAAGGAAAAGCTAATTTATCAATGATTGTCCTAACAAAGGAACATAAAATTCTAGTTAAAATTTGGACTACCTCATCAATTAAAAAATTGACTAAAGCTCCATACCAGCCAAGAATTGGAATTCTTGGCAAAGGTGGTAGATATAAACTAGGTAATTTTAGGGAAAAGCCGGGCAGTTTTATGCATTCTAAATAATTGCACAGAAGGGTTGGCAAGTCTATAGCGTCCAAAAACTCTTCATAAATTTGCTCTATTGTGCATAACTTGCCAAAAGCCCGAAGAGCCTTATCCTCATCAAAGGTATCTTTTAGAGAGTCCTCTGCATTTTTTCTGGTTGCCATAGCCCAGGCGGTTGCAGGTTTTGTAAAATTTGTGTATCCCCACTCTTTAAATATTTCAAATACTGCTTCTTCGTCCGAATGTTTGATTTTCAATCCAGATGTAAAGGTGCCGACCAAAGAGATAGCCGAGTGCTTCTCTGCGTCAAAGCCCAAGTCTTTGCAAATATTTAAAGTATCTTGCAAGAAAGAAGTTAATATATTTTTGGTCACTGCCCCTGGTGAGGTTCCATAAGAACCTCCGGAAAAAGGACTAGTCATATTAACAATTTGAGCTATATAGTTTACAGTCCTTGGTCTTGATAAAGCTTCATACCTGTCTATTCTTGTGATATTATTTAAATTATTCGGTATCATTTCTACATCTGTTGTAAATATTCCTTCAAAAGAACCTGCTTTATCAACGCCAATTTTTACTGCTACTATCGCTTTACCATTATTGGGACCAAGTGGAGCAGGCCCTTGAGAAAGAACATTTGAAAAATTAAACTGAACAAAAACTTTATCTGTCTCAGATACATAACCTCCGCTAGCGCCTAGACCAGTGTCGGCCCAAGACTCGGCTAATGCAGAATCAGCATTAATTGAGTCTGTTATAAATTCTTTAATTTGCGTATAAAATCTTTTGAGCTGCTGACCTTCATTGTTCGCATCGAAATTACTACCAGCTTCAAATTCAATACCTTCACGGGCTATGATTTCTCCCGCTTTTCTTAAATCTTTTTCTACGAGATCTATTCTCTGCTCTAGTTTCTCTAGACTTATAAACAGTTTATTAAATTCCGCGTTTTCTTTGTTTTTCTTTGCATTTGATCCCCCAAAAAAGTTCTGAGTGTCAATCACATCTTGAAAATTTTTAACATCAGAATCTGTGATTCCTAATCTGTCAAACACTTCTGAGGTTCCCTCAAAAAGGCCTGAAAGGATTTTTCTTGTGTACTCTCTCTCGGATTCAACATTGTTGAAACCTGCAAGGCCTGAAAAGGCGCCTCTTGTATCAAATGGCCCGATTCCTGATCCAAGATCGATTTCTACTTTTCTTCCTCCGCTATCAGAATTTACTGATCTTCTCTGAAATTCTGCTTTTAGTTCTCTAGCTATTTCTCTTCTTCTTTTTTGAGCATAAGTCTTATACTCTTCATATGTCCTTAGCGATTGATCTGTTGAATGGTCATAACAAACCTCTGGAATTTCTTGAGTTCTGGTACTAGGACTGCTGTATGCATTAGTATCTCCGAGAATTTGAGATTGGCCGTATTTTATTAAATCAAGTTTTTGCCTGTTAAGGACTAGGTAAGCTCTATATGCCTGGCCAGGTCGCAGTGACGGTGTGCGATATTCCTTAAATTCTATTAATGGTGCGGATGAGCCATCTTCGATACTTCTCCACGATGAAGCTTGATTTTCGTCTAATTGTGCTAGAATAGGCTCAGTGGTGAGAACGTGAAAATTAAAATCTCGATTATTTAAAAAATCACTTATTTTTTGCTCGTATTCTGCTATGGAAGCTTTTCGTTGACGGATTCGACTGTTAATTATTGCTCTCCAATTTACCTCATCGTAGCTTGACACCGGTGGGTATGCATAATTTTCTCTAGGTTCTTTAACGTCCTCCATTCTATTAATTTCAGATTCATCAAGTGATATTCTTTCTTTTAGATAAGAAATTTGAGAAACTGCATTAATTCTGCTATCAGAAAATGAATTACTATCATTTGGATAAGAGCCATTGTGTTGTGGTGCGGGTATTTGACTAAAAGGAAAATAAACTCTTTTTAGCGCTCTTCTTTCTGGTCCGTCGGCTAGTAAAAAATTCCAAATTTTTGGTTTTCTATAAAAACTTAAGACTTGGCCGAGGGCCTCCTCTTCTATAGCCTTGATTACGTCTTCTTCTGTAGACGGCAATCTTCCGTCAGGATTTAAGAAAAAATTTGTCTCATAAAAATATCCCACTCTATCATCGTCTATTGTGAAAGGCGAAGGATTAGAGAAGGGGTCTGGTTCATAAAATCTTCTAACATTTTCTGACCTTATTTGCCCAGGAATAACATGTTCCGCTGATGCTTCTATGTCTCCTGATGAGATCGCCGTTGATGCTCCTTGATACAAATTGCTACCTGCAACGGGTTCTGTTATAATTGGGTGCGTTATTACAGCATATTCAAAAGGATACAGAAACCTTACCATCCCCTCATCTAAATCAGAAATGTCATCGACGCGTACCCAATTATTAAAATCAGAAGATGTTTTAATATATTCTTGAAATAACTCTTTATTTAAAGATAGTGTTGCATTGGTAATAGTACCTGATGAGATTAGCTCCTCAAGCGGTGGGCCCAATATACCTTGGTTCAAGTCTGTATACATGACTTTTGGTATTAAAGTAACGGCCTGAGGTGATGAAGCATAAACTTCTGGTGAATGAAAATAAGATTTTATACCAACTTGAGTACCAGGGTTCCAGCCATGCATCACAGCTAAAGTGGCTTCTCCTAAATATCCAAACTCCAAATCAAAAAGTGAAGATAACTTGTAATAATTTTTTTCAACTAATTTATTGTAAATATCAAATTCTTTTGATAATTCAAAATTTTCTCCGCCGTTTGCAAGAATATCTGGGATTCCATATTTTTCAAACAAATACATTGTTATCAAATAGCGATTATTCATCTGAAAATTACCAAGTGCTTGCTGCAGCGGTACATCAAAAGTAGAAGCCTTTAGCAGGTCGGTACCCTCACCATTGCTACAATCAAACCAGCGTTGGTTATCTAATGCGAGAGGACTATTTTGATTAAAATTTTGCACAACGTTCCCCTGCTGGTCATACGGAAGTATAACGCCTAGTGCTATTTTAATTGCAAGTATATCTCTTCCTATCTCTCCTGGTGTTCGAGGCCCAAAATTTATAGAGCCGTTGGATTGGAAGTCTATGGATAATTTATAACTCATATTAATTCGTTGTTACATTCCTGCTTAAAACATAGTTTCTATTACTAGGGTTCAAATAGCCCAACTCGTCTGCTGGAATATTATAAAATTTAGAAAAGTATACATTGAACAAATCATTCATGTCTTGAAAACTCTTCACCACGCTCATTGCTTGTGAAACTGGGTCCGTGGTAGTGGGACCAGAGGGACTTACTCGAATGCTATTTGCAACCACAATATTTAATGCCATTTGGCTTGTTATTAGGTTGTTTACCACTTCTAAAATATTTTGCTGACACTTGTATATCCTCTCTATACAATTTAGTAAATTGTACCCCAAAGGGATCGGCTGCTGTCTGGAATATCCAAACTCACCATTTCCTACGATGAGGTGTATTTTAGGCCGCTCTCTTATAGAATAACCATTTGAGTCCATATTAACAGATCCATCGCCGCCGGCGACGATTTTAATATCTCTTCTTGCATGCATGCGAACACGATCAGCTTTTACTACTATTGCAGATGAGGGGCTTCTATCAACGGGGTGCGTTACCGGATGACCGATATCAAAATACCTATCAATATCTGACATCTGACTAATATATATTCTTGCAGCATCCATAAATATTCCAGGGTGTTTACTCTCACCATCTGCAAGTGTAATTCCCTTACCGGTGCCTTTTGAATCTCTAACTGTTTGGAAAAGAGGTACCATTGGTGCGCCTGGTCTCGATGTTGGGTATGGTGCACCTCGACCGACAACAATATCAATTGCGCCGGCGCCTTGGTGGTCAGAGTAGCCAGATACTAAGGAAGTTGTTGTTGGGTCTCTAGTAAATTGTTCTCTTGTTCTTTTCCTCTTGTGTCCCTTTTCGTTAAAGTAGGTCTCTTTTTCAAGTGAAAATCTATCTCTACCCATCACAATCATTGTATTGTTATCATGATTTGGTGTTATTACAAGATCAGATGATCTAGCCAAATATTCAGGTACGTCTTCTTTTAGACTTTTGTCTCCTTTGCCGTTCATTGAGTCAAAGTCTGCAGTTGCCTTTATTCGTTTATATTTTTTTTTCTTAAAACGAGCCATAATAATTAAAATCCTTAATTTAAACTAACCTTTGTACTCAAATCCAAAAAACGTTTCTGCTAATGTATCCATGTATATGCCACACCCTTTTGTTGGTATAGAGTCAGAAAATCTAACCCTACATATGTGATAAGGCGGGGGCCCACCTTTTTGAGGATTATAATAAAAAAAGCTAGGAAACATTATAAGCTTAAAAACTTCCATAGTACCGGCTGCGGCATCAATATAGTATTGTGCTTCAATTTTAGCTAATAGCTTTTCAACATCAATATCATCTGGTCTCCTCATTGCTCTTATTATTTTTTTCAGATCCGGAATTGGCAATATTCCTGAAATCTCTGGTATGTGAACCTTACATTCGTAAAGAACAGAATCATTGTCAAATTTTGATTCGTTATGCTGAGTTACAACTTCATTTAAAAATTTTGAATCTTTTCCAAACCTATCTATTAAATACCCCATATTTCTTTTCATTGTATACATTAGATACCCGTAATATTCTCCAGGATCAGTCGATGCATGAGAGCTTTTAACTTTTTTAAATATGGCATTTAACTTATCATAAGATGATGTTTGTTGATCGTTATTGAGAACCTCATCAAACATTTTGCCTGCTAAGAGGTCTATATTATTAATATCTTTTCTGGCCATTTACTTTTCGCCTTTGATTAGATCAAATAATTCTTGTCTGTCTTCGTCGCTTATTTGATCTTGTTTTGTTTCTTTTTTTTGCAATATTGTTGCTAATTTAACCAACTGCTCATTAGACCTTTGCAGCGTTTCTAAATATTTTGCTGCTATTAAGCCGAACTCTCTGTGTTTATCTTCTGCCGATTGCATATATTTCATTAAATTTATTAATAATGTTTGTGTTGCTGCTCTATCGTCAACAATATTTTTTGTTGCCTGATCGACATAGTTTTCTAAATCTTGTTTTTTTTTCATATAATAACTAGAATCGAAACAAATTTATTATTTATCCCACTTAATTTTAAAAAGTCTATATTTTTCTCTTAACTTGTTTAAGTTATTAACAACTTGCTTAGTGTTAAGTCCCGTTAATTCTCTCAAGTATAAGTAGACTGCTTTTTTATTAAAAATTTCTATATCTTCAATATTATGCAAAAGTACCTTTACTGCTTCAAGCACAGCTTTTTCATTTTGTTTTAAGTTACCTGTGTCCCAACTATCGACTTGCTTTAAGAGTTGTTCCCAAAATTCTCTTTGGATTCTCTCATCTAAATACTCTTCTATGCCTGTAGCTGTACCTAGTATATCTTGTCCTCCTGTTTCTACTAAATTTTCATAAGATACTTGCCTCTTTAACATTTTAGAATTATTTTTAACTTTATGAATAAACCAATTCTTGGTAACAACTGAAAAATAAGAAAAGGCCTTAGATCCCTTTGAAGGGTCATACTTATCTAAAATTGTTGTTAGCCAAATCTTGCAATCATCACTCAAGCTTTCGATATTTGGCAAATTATTAAACTTATATGTAAATATTATTTTTCCGACCATTTCATTAAAAGCAGGTTGTATAATTTTTCCGTACAGTTCGGTTTTTTCTTTTCTACAGCTAGATAAGGCATATCTTACTATGGCGTCCTCATGAACTTTGGTAAAATAATTATTCTTTTTCTTTTTTCTCAATTACTTTCTCTTCTCTTGCGTCTTCTCCTTTATCTTCTTCTCCTTCATTAATGATAAAATCTATATTGCTAAGATCTTCTATGACTTGATTACTATGCTCCATCAATTGCTGCAACGTTTGATCCCCATAAAACATCTCAAGCTCGTGAACAGAATCAAGATGAGATTTAAAATCAAATATAATATTAGATATATTATCAATTTCTTCTTTAGATGATTCTATAAACTTAAGTATCCATCTGATATAAAGCAGCAAAAAAATAAGTATTATAAAATTTGTCCAAAATAACCAAAACCACATATTATAACTCTTTACACTTCAACTTTTGTTTTTTAACTTCTTCTCTGGTCTCTTCTATGTGTTTATTTACAATTGAACCGACCTTTTTAGTAGATGTTATTTTTAATTTTTCTAAAATTTTTGGCACTTTAAATATATCTTTGGTGCCGCATTCAACACAATGTTGATCTTCGAAAAACATAGAGTGTCGAACTGTAAATTCATGCTTGCAAATATTGCACTTGTAGCAGTATGCCGGCATTAATCTGAGCCTGAAGTCTTCTTAGTTTCAGGACTAAAAACAGTTTCGGGCACCTTAAATGTAGGTGGATTATTAATCACTAAATTTTCTGATATGTCTATCGAAAACTCAAAATTTTTCAAAGTAGGAACAATATCACTTTGCTCCATTAAACTTTTTTGAAGGGCCATCATAATGGCTCCCATTGCTTGATCTGATAACTTCACTTTAAACTCCTCTATTAGTTGTTTTTTTATCGCTCTCGTTAAAACTACCTTTGCCCCTTCACTATAAAAATTAGTATTTTTAGGGAATTGTAGTATTTTTTTAAAAATTAAATCATATAACATAAGGCTAAACCTACTTCTTAAAACACAATTCGATACCTTCTTTAATTTTCATGTAAGGGTTCCAGCCTAGTTTTTGTATTTTTGATATATTTGCTTTTGTATATAGAACGTCCCCCTCACGGGGAGCAATATAGTCGAATTGAACATCCGGATGGTTCTTGAGTATAATTTCTTTTATTTCATTTAAAGATATATTATCTCCGGTACCTATATCAAAAAAGTCTCCTGAAAATTTTTCTGAATGGTTCATAGCAAAGATGTTCGCTGATACCACATCCTCTAAATATGCCATATCTCTTCTTTGTTCACCATCTCCTGTAATGAAGGGGCTTGTGTTGTTTTCTAAACAATATCTCCATTTTGCTACTGCGGTGGCGTATGGGTTACCGTCCATTTTTGTTTCAGAATAAACGTTAAAATATCTTAAAGTAACTGTGTCTATACCATATAATTGAGAATATATTTTACATTCTTGTTCTGTTACTAGCTTTTGAAGTGCGTATGGTGATGCAGGACCTGATCCGTTTCCTACAACTGAAGAGCTGCCTGCATATATCACTCTTTTTGCATCTACAACTTTTGCATAGTTCAATGTTAGGCTGCCAGCAAGAACATTGTTTTTCATTGTTGCTACAGGCTGTTCCACGCTGTATGCAACACGAGGAATGCATGCTAAATGAAAAATATAATCTGGTGCAAAGTCTAAATATTTTTCTTCTATTGAGCCATCTTTTAGAACTTCTAGGATATCATTTCCTTCTTTTAAATCGATTCCTAAAACTTCGTGGCCTAAAGTTTTTAATTTATTAAACAGCTGAGATCCTATGAATCCCATGTGACCTGTTACTAAACATTTTGACATTTTTTTAAACTTTCCTACTTTTCTTGGACACTACTCAATTATAAATAAATTACAAGATTGCGGTGTTTCTCTTCCCCAGGTCCAACTGTTGACCTTTTCATATTCTTTTTTGATAAAGCTATATTTATTATAATCTATATTTAAATCTTTTTTAAACTCTTTGTTATAGAACAGTTTTTTCATAATTTTACTAGGCGCGTAAGACCTAGCCCAATTTGAGGGCAAATTCATATCTGTAATTAGTATTGGTTTTTTAGAGTTCTTCAAAACCAAATCAAATAAAAGAATGTGGTCCAAATGGCCATATTCTCCGTATGGATTATGTGTAAATATAAAATCGCAGTCTCTCTCAAGAATTTTAATATTTTGTTCTATATCTTTACACATAGATCTAAAAGGCGCCACAGAGTCGCCCATGGGCGTCCTAGGGATCCCTGTGGGTCTTCTTGTTTGAGTTTTATAGAATGAAGAATCATAGTCAAGACAAGTTAGACTTACGTTGTGCTTATCACAAATTTTTTTTAATGCTAATTTTCGGTCTTTGCACCATTGCCTTGTAGGGTTGTTGGCATCAGAAGAACAAATAAGTAATTTTTTTTCAATTGATTCGTCTTGAAAAATAGGCCAACCAAATATGATTTCATCATCTGGGTGTGCCATAACCATTAAAACTTTTTTCACTTTATAACCTCATGCTTGTTTTCTTGTCTTGGCAAGTATTTAGATAAAATTTTAGACCAGTTATTTGAATCACTAAATACTTCATAAGGTATTTTAAATAAATTTAAATCTCTTATTGTTTCTGTATATAAATTTTTATAAGAAGGACCGAATTCTTGACCGGCGGATAAATCATCTATAAAAAGATCACAACTTGACTTTAGTAAGAATCCAGGTTTTTCGCGAGAACTTCGAACAACATTTATCGTATCATATGGAAATTTATGAAATTCTAGCCACTCTTTTGTAATATCATAAGCATTAAAAAAATTTCTAGCTGTTAAAAAATGTATTTCATAAAACTTAGATAGTTTTTTTATAGCGTCTAGAGAATCTGGAAGAGGTGAGTCTTTCATTATCTCTTCTTTGGTAAATGCCCTTTGATCAATGGAGGTACCTGGAAACGTAGGCAAAGCCCATCTTTGAATTCTCACCCAGTGATTATTTATCGTACTATCTATATCGCAGTAAAGTTTCTTTTTTTTCACTTTTTAAACGCTACACCTTTTTCGATCTCTAAACAAAATTTATTAGATTTAATATCTTGTATACGATAAGTTTTAATTTGACAATCTTGTGTAAGAGTTGATTTTTGAAACTCTTCTATAATTCGATCTGGGTGTCCCCAGTGGCCACCCTGCGGGTGGCAAGATAAAAAGATAAACCCATCGTCGGTGGTTACATTGTCTAGCACATTAAAAAAAGATGTGGTTGCCTTTGATGTATCCCCATATTCATTCATTGTCCCAATCGAAAAAACAAAATCAAATTTTTTGGGCTCAAACAGCTTTTCAATATCGTAGATGGGTGCATGGTGTAAAATAATCTGCTCTACGTTTTTCTTTACGATATCTCCTTTAACTGGATTCCTTGCATGCTCAAGCATGGGACCTGAGAGATCGATTCCGTGCAGCTCTTTTACATTTTCAAGTGCACAAAAAAATCTTCCTGTGCCACACCCAACATCAAGTGCATTTATTTTTCTATCAAACTTATTGCACAATTTCTTAATAATATCCGCATAAGTGTGCCACACAGGATCTTCAAGGGCTTGAGGGTCCGACTCTCTATATCCCTTTGCATGAACTTCATCAGTTGCATACTTTTTTACTTCGCTGTAGAGTGTCTTCTTTCGGTTTTCTTTTAGCCAGTTTTCAATATTCATATTTTATTTTTTCTTTCTCACAAAAAATTCTAAAACTCTTACCCAGTGCTTTCTCCCATCAGTACCAGGCACAGGGGTATCCCAGTACCACCTTGCAAAATCATAACTATCGTTTAAAAAGTTTTTATCCAAAAAAGCA
>MDTG01146531.1_pt1 | contig 28692 bp, 23 predicted proteins | sample 811421 | NCBI WGS metagenome assembly MDTG01 (sample SAMN05326645, study PRJNA326480) | marine metagenome | isolation source: seawater | place: Pacific Ocean: South East | collected 2011
ACGTAAAGGGTGGTCTCAGGAAGGGCACTGCGGGGTGCACACACTTGACGAGGAGCACTGGACTCACAGGGTCCATCGACGGCGGCGAAGTTAGGGTCGCACACGTAGGTAAGTTGAGTGGTGTTACCAATCATCTTGTCGTATCCACGCTTCTGGTCAGCAGAAAGAGTAAGCTGGTTCCAGATGTGCATCCAGTCACCGTATTGACGGTCGATGCGTTGGCCACCAATCTCAACCTCAACTTGGTTGATGAGTTGCTCTCCGGGGAAGTCTAACCAACGGGCATAGACAGGACCGGGAGTGCTACCGGCGGCACCCATGCTCTGGTCAATCTGAGGAAGAGTGACCTGAAGATAGGTACGGTAGGCAAGATCACCGTTGCGGCTGATAGTACAGGTCACGCGACGGCCGAAATCGGCTTGACCGTTGAAAGTCTGCTCAATAGATTCCATGGCAAAGTTAGTGTGGCGTCTGTAGGACACCTTCCAGAAAGTAATCTGGGGATTACCAGTAAGGTAAACGTCTTGTGCGCCATAGGCGACTAGTTGCATTAATCCACCTCCCATTTTTGAGTAGTATGTTCTTGAGTAGCTTAAGTTGTTTTATAATATTCCTAAATATTTTATTTTTTTGTTAATTAAATTAAACCAACCAAGGTTAGCTAAATTTCCAAATTGTCATTCATATTAACGCGTCCCTTTCGTTCTTGTATTCATTTCCTCCTTAATGTAGTCAACAACGATATCACCTATATTAAGAACGTAGTATACTATCCAGTTTTCTTTTCTTGCAATTTATTCGAAACACTTCTCCAAATTATCGTTTACATTATCTACTATGAAGTTTTGCAGGTACTTTTGGGACAAGTACTTGACCTGATTTTTATGAGGTTTGCTAAAACAATAAGTACCGGAGGATATGTGAGAATTTGCTAGTCCATCCTTCTTTTTATGAATTTTCCAACCTTTCCTTAAAGTATTATGCAAAAATGAATAAACACATACCGTCTTTTTGTTTTCCTTCAACCATAGTTCATCATCAATATCATTAACCACGTTCCCTATTCTCATATCCTCAACTGATAAGACTATTCTTTTATCTCTACTTGTTATATCTTTACTTTCTTCCATATTTCTCAATACCAGTCTATTCATGTTCTTCTTTGTAGAACAAGTTATTCCTCCGGAGGCGTGCTTAGGATGTTTTTGTAGGTGAACCTGCCATCCTCTATCTAAATAATCGTGCACTAAGTGTATCTTCTTGATTTCGAATATGTTTACCTCTTTTGAATCCTCCATATTCCATTCCTTATTTCGTATACAATGCTATGATACTATTTCCCATTTCGTACAACGATAATTTTTTCAAAAATCGAAAACAATATAAACAGAATTATCTTCTAAATTTATAAAATTACGTGAACTATTAATTCTCATATACTAGAAAAATTATATAGCTATACTGTAAATTTGTATGATCTAAATAATAAGAAGAAAATACTACATCAAAATGCCAACTTTTAAACATAAAACTAACAAAAACATCGTTGTTACTAAGAAAAGCATAACGACCCTTGATAGCAAGCACAAAGAAACTGAGCAACTATTTCATGTTTTCAACAACCATACTGCACCTGAACTAGAAAGAGAATTAAAGGATCTTAAAAGACAACTGAAGAGCGTGAAAAATCTATCTATTACTGGTATATTGGAAAAAGAAGAAAGAGTGAAAGCTATAAAGAAAAAATTAAAGCAGGAAAAAGACAAACAGACTGATTATTATCTCACAAATAACAAATACATTCACACTTATTTTGAAAATAAGAAAGATGTGTCAAACAACAACAATAAAACAAAATTACTCAACTCTTTTTTCAAGATTGAAGACAAAGAAGGAGACAAATCTGAATCAATAACAACCAACATAGCCCAGCAGTACCTAATAAACATGGACGAAACATTCCTTGATATAAACAAGTTCATTCAAGATTCGGATGTGTGCACGGAATGCAGAAAAGGAGAACTAATACCTATAGAACACGAAGGAATTATGGTATGCAATCAGTGCTTCGTCAATGTTCCTTATCTAGTGGAAAATGAGAAACCTTCCTATAAGGAACCTCCCAAAGAAGCTTGCTTCTATGCTTACAAAAGAATAAACCACTTTAGAGAAATCCTTGCTCAATTTCAGGCGAAGGAAACAACGCAAATTCCTGACACGGTGCTAGAAAACATAAAGAACCAAATCAAAAAAGAAAGAATTGATTTGAATAACTTCGACAATCGTTCAGCAAAAGAAATACTAAAAAAGTTGGGTTACAATAAGTATTATGAGCATATTCCTTTCATAAAGGACAAACTAGGCATAAAGCCACCTGTTATGTCTCCAGAGTTGGAGGAAAGTCTATGCAACCTTTTTATGGAAATTCAGGCACCTTACGCAAAATATTGTCCCGATGACCGAGTTAACTTCCTCAACTATTATTACACAGTGTACAAGTTATGCGAACTACTAGACCAGCGTGAGTTTTTATCTTACTTCCCTATGTTGAAGGATCGTGAGAAGAGAATAGAACAAGATGAAATATGGAAAAAAATATGCAAGGAACTAGATTGGGAGTTCATACCAACTTTGTAGATCTATCAACTAATTAACAAAAATATATACATATATTAAGACCTGCATAAACCATAATCTTGATCGACTTAATCAAGGCAAGCAAGAATATTCTATTATAATAAATGCCTGTACATTCTCGTAATGTCAAAAATGAGGTAGATTTAGCATTTTCCGATAGCGTTTACGTTCCTGAATCTCTTCTGAGTATGTGGTTGAATTTGTCAGCTATTTTGATTACTGTAAGCTTACTCTTCTATCACATGTCGAGAGTGAAATCTCTTAAGGTTCACCCTGTATTTGCTAGTGTTTTAGCTATTGGATTCATTTTCATTTCCACATTTTATTTGTTTTCTGCATTAGGTCCATACGCTGCACGTATGCAATACGCTATTAATAAATGCGGTAATATGGACGAATGCGATGATATACAAATGAAACACCTTAATATGCTATACCATAGTTACCTTGGAGTAGGAATTATTACATGCATCATTCAAATTATAATAGTTTACCTCATCGTAAATACTGTTTGATAATATAGCTTATAGCTTATACTATGGTGCCATGCCATTCCTCTACTTTGTGTAATATACATTTCAGTGATTATGATAAAATGTATATTAATTACTTATTGAGAAAAGAAAGAGAAAAAATCGTTTTGACTCACTTAAAACCCTCCAGGAAATCGTACAAGGTTTGCACCGATACCGAAACCTGCACCGGAACGAGCACTGACTGCTAAGACAGGGACGTAGGTGTCAAGAACGCTAAAGGTTGCTGCAGCGGTGAGTGCAATAAGAGCTACTTCGTCAAGAGACAAAGATCTCTTGGGGATGGCATAAGCAGCAATAGCCACCATGATTCCCTCTACCAAATACTTTATTGCTCTTTTGAACAATTCGGCTAAATCAATGATTCCGTCCATGATGATGTGAATAAAGATGTATTTTCTTTTTACGAGATGTTTATTATATTATGAGATAAGAAAAAAATAGTGAGTAAAGGTAAGATGGAAAGAGAAAGCTCACGTATCTATCGTATCTATCAATCTTGAAATCCTTATTGAAAAAACACGATTTATAACTTGAACATAATTATTATTTATGTAAAAGTACTCGTTGCGTTAGAACTTAAAAACAAAAAGATAGTAATCTGTATATATAGCCCCAGCAAAAGTAATCGTAATCATGAGCGACTTTTCCCATAATAGAAAATTAGAAACAAGATTTAATTCAGACGGATCTGAAAACGATAAATATATCGATCTTTTAGATGAAGACAAGCCCATAGCTGCTCAAAAATTCGCCTGCATATCATTTGTTTCACCAGAGCATATACTAAAGAGAAAAGAAATTTTCATGTTTGAGAAGTTCATCAAGTCTTGGGATTTTCACAAAAGCTTGGAGAAATACAACCAGTTCTTGAACTTTGTCAGTTTTAAGCACAACTTATCTATGGATACGTTAAGTGCGGATTTGAAAGAATTTGTTGACGCAGAACGAGACTCGATTGTATCAACAAATATGGAAGATGAATACAAAAACTTCTTGGACCGAACAGAAGATAAACTTGAGAAGGAATTTAACGAAAAGCATGACTTCCAAACATCTATTAGAGGAATTAAAATCCGTGGTTCATTCCCAACACAAGAGGAAGCGGAATTGCGTTGCAAAGTGCTTAGAAAGGTTGATCCTAACCATGACGTTTACGTCGGGCCAGTTGGCATGTGGATTCCTTTCCATCCTGAAGCATACAAAACGGGTAAGGTGGAATACATGGAAGAAACACTGAACGAACTTATGTCTGAGAAGGAGAAAAATGAAGAACAAGCGAAAGAAGAATTCGAGTATCGAGTGAAAGAGACGAAACGAGAAGCGATAGCGAAGAATAAGAAGCTAGCAGAGGAAACAGGTAACGTAATAACTCAGACTATCGATGAAAACGGTAACTTAGTTTCGGTGGACAATACCAATACTCAAGTAGAATCTCTCAAGGATGACGCGGACGTATCTGACATCAAGAAGGAATTGTTCGAAGGGGATAACATTGTCCCAAGCAAGTAAACAAGTAAATTAAATAAACAATTACATATAGATGAAGGGAGCAAATTGAGAACTATTAGATATATATATATAAAATCATTCACTTTTGATATTAATTTTTAATTTTAACACATAAGAGATATGTTAATATTAAAGACATTGCACTAGCACTTCAATCGTAACCACGATACTTGACTTATCGCTTCATCGTGTTTTTCTATAAAAATGATATTATTATACATCTACGTCATCCTCATCCCAGTTATCAAGCTCATCATCTGGTAACCTTATAGAATTCGTAAAGGTAAGTAATTCTGGTACTTTCTGTATTTGCTTCTCAAGAGCGTACTCATTCTTCAAAGCTCCGAATAGATTTGATCGGTTATTGTACTCTAATTTTTTATTCTTTATATTGTACTTGTTGCGACTTGTAGAATCCATTATTATCTCAAATTCAGTGCATAGTAATTGCTTCGTCGCTATGATTTCCTTATATTCGTTATCCATGGAAATTACTATTTCGCTCCATTCCTTGTATTTCTCCTGGTGATCCTGGTGTTCCCAAAGACTTTTGTTCATCCACGGACCTAAAACATCCTGTCTATACTCTAATTTGTTGTGCAATGCTGCATATTTCTCCCTTAAGTTTGTAATCTTCTCCTTGTTTTCGTCGAATTTATAGTACTTCGCTATTGACAGAACCAAGGAGATATACGTAGATATAGTTATACCTGTAACTGTAACTGCTGTCGGTGGTGTCTCGAAGTGTTCCTTCGTTCCTTGCATAAATCCCGATAATGTTGACAAGAATATAACTGATATTTGTATGTAGTTTATTTTCTTCGTGAGTCGCTGATACTTCAAATCCAGTAATCTCTTGCTATCTTTGCACTCTTTCAAGATGAATTTGTTATTTCGACGCAGCGACTGTAATTGGTTTTGGAATTTCCTATATTCCTTGGAGTTCGCGAGGCTTATAGCTAGAGATGAAGTTTCTGTAGCGGCTGCAGATGTTGTATCATTTATATTTTGGCTTCTGCTGTCGCTAATCTCTTGCTGTTGATGCTGCTTAGGTATGTGCATCAACATCGGATCTGTTTCTGAGGTTGATATCGAGGTAGTTGGGGAAGATATTGATGGCGGGGGAGCCTTCACAAAGGAGGAAGATGTCACTTCACTACTCACACTGTATTCACTTCCTATTTGAGAGTGATCTGTCTTTGACGCGTGAGCAGGATCTTCCTGATCTGTCATTGAGTTATTTACTGAAGGTGGTACCGTACCTGAGGAGTAACTACTGTTTTCTTCTGATGCTGGAGCTTCCTTATCCTTGCTTGCGTTCCCTTCTGATGATATTGTAGGAGTTGTATTATCTTCTACTCCATCGGTTCCGCCCTCCTTTTCTTTCTCTTTTGGGGTATCTTCTCCTGTATTTCCTTTATTATCTACTTTATTTGGCTCTTCTTTATTACTCATGAATTTTTATGATAAAGAAATCCTTTAATAGTAATAGAGATAAGATTTAACCTGTTTTAACTTGATTAACTATAATGATATAAATGATGATTCGGATCTGACACGTTGCTTTCACCATTTAGACTTTCTAACATTTATAACTGGTCCTGCTCCTCGCTTTTTCGAAGTGGCTGGATCGTACGCTTCTTCCTCGTCATCGTCGCTGTCTAAACTCTTAGACAATTCCCAGAATTCTTTTGATCCTAACCTGAAACTACTATGATTCTGGGCTTTATACCAGAATATTTGATCCTGAAGTCTATTTGATTTCGCATTGTTGTTAATAACTAAACATTCATAATTCTCAGTGCATTGGTCCATAACCTGTGCGAAAGACTCGAAGGTAGGAAACATACCAGCATAATTTTCCCATATTCTCTTCCTATTCGCCATATATGGCTCTCTCAAAATGAAAACATAATCTATGTTCGTTCTTAGATTAGGTGGAATGCCAAGTGGGTACTGCATCGTTATTATCAACATTATTTTCCAGTGCCTCCCATTCATAAATAGTAGCCTCATCATCTTTTCCTTTGTCCATTTGTTATCGAATAAACAGTCATCCAGAATAACGAAAGCTCGAGCGTCAATATTACTTTTATTTCTTATCTCTTTTTCTTTCTTAATTTGTTTCAATGCTGCCTTTTGTCTCTTTAATATGTTCTCTATTATTCCTGTGTTGTATTCGTCGTGAATGAACAACTTGGGTACATGAGCACTAAAAAATCCGTTTCCTGCTTCCGTTCCTGATATCACTGTTCCAATTGGAATATCTTGGTGGTAATACAGAAGATCCCTAACTAAGAAACTTTTGCCTGTGTCTCTTCTTCCAATAAGCACTACAACAGGACCTTCCGCTTGATCACATTTGAAGCTTATGTCACGCATATCGAACTTCTTCAAATCCAATGTCATTTTTCTATAAGAGCAATGTTCATACAATAAGATTTTACCTGGTACATTTTCTACATATAAAATTGTATTGTATTCTACGAAAGAATATTGTGATATTCTACATAAGGAATAATCATAATTCGTTGTAATGTTTATTAATGAATATTAAGGAATATTACTAGGCTTTACAATACTTATTTTCTTTTGGTAGCTATCCTCTCCTCATTATCAATGCCTCCGGAGAAAATTAATATTACACATGAACCCTTTCTTCTAAACTACATCAAACACGATTACACTAATCTAGAATCATCATTGGAATCACATCCATCCTGCTTGCTTGCTAACATAAAACATTACATCCCACTGTATCAATTGTATTTTTCTTTGAACCTTTCCAATTATAATAGTATATCTTTAAACCACAAGTACGTTCTAGACCACTTGCATGTAGATGTAGATAAAGAAGGTGACCTTCTTGACTCACATCTTATAGAAAGAAATAAGTTCCATGCTACCTTGAGACCTTCATGTGCTTCTTCTACAGAAAGAATAAAGAAGGAGATATTCTTAAAGTTCTCCCCATTAATTGACCCTGTTAAATACATGATCAATAAGTACAAAAGCTTTGATAAAGAAACATTACTATCTATACCCAGCTTAGATATGGCTCACAAGGAGGAATACAAAAATTTAATATCTTATGAAACAAATAATACACCATACACAGACGGTTTCTTCACCTTCCTCAGTAGCGTTCTTTTGAATGAACATAATTTCTTAAACGGGATTGATTATTACGGTTCCTGTACAGGTAGGAAGAAAGAGTTCGAGTATAACATAGTAGACGAAATAGATTACCTGAATGATAGTGAATACTTCCATGAAAATCTGGGTAATCTCTTTACTTTTCGCAATAAAGATCATCAAGACATATTCAACGTAGACTCCAGGAAAAACAAAACTAAATTAAAAATAAATTCGCACCACTACAGCATGAATAATACGATGACAGATGACATAAACGAGCTTGATGATATTCTTATAACAACCTTAGATTCCACTCCTACTAGAGAAGAGGAAAAGGAAAATACACTTGACATAGAAGAACTTACTGTAGAAAATTTGACTGCTTTCACTGAGCTTTCTTCCTCTCAGGACAAAAGTCGTCATTCACTCCCTCTCTCCGCTTCCTCTCATAGTTCTTGCACTTCCTCTGTTAGTTCAAAAAGTTCTAATACAACAGAAGACAGCGTAAGGAGTAGTAATCATAGCGGCAGATCTTATCACGATGACAAAGACGCGGAGGATGATGGGGAGGCTACTGAGTACTCTACCTGCTCTTCAAGTAATTCTACAGAAGATACAGAGGAAGAGATCATGTGCACTTTATTTGATTTCCCTGTAGAAGCAATCTTCATGGAGAAGTGTGATAATACGTTAGATTACCTAATGGAAAACAATATGTTATCTCACGAAGAATGGAAATCCTGTTTATTCCAAGTTATAAGCATCCTGACAGTATATCAAAAATGCTTCGATTTTACTCATAACGATCTCCACACTAATAACATTATGTTCATAAACACAGACAAAGCGTACTTATATTACAAGATTAATGGCACAGTTTACAAGGTACCAACGTATGGTAGGATATATAAGTTAATTGATTTCGGGAGAGCTATTTACAAATACAGGGGTAGGTTAATTTGTAGCAACAGCTTCCACGAACGAGGAGATGCTGGTTCTCAGTACAACTTCGGACCTTACTATAACGATGAGAAAGAGGAAGTTCTTCCTAATAAAAGTTTCGATCTATGCAGGCTCGCTTGTTGCTTGTACGATTACTTCATGGATGACGAAGAAGATAAAAACATATCAGATGTAACGCCTTTAGTTCACATGGTCACGTCATGGTTAATTGATGATAAAGGAAGGAACATTCTTTATAAATCCAATGGGGAAGAGAGATACCCTGAATTCAAACTATACAAAATGATTGCTAGAACTATACATTCTGCAGTACCAGAGAATCAGTTGGTAAACAATATATTCGATGAGTTTCATATGACAAGAGCGAACAAGGACAAGCTTAAGAACAAGGAAAAGAAAATTATAAACGTAGATGCGTTCCCTGTATATGTATAAGTAATAATAACTTGAATAAGAAACCATGAAAATATAATAAGAGAGAAAGTGGTCCTTTATTATATTCTTTGCAGAGAGCTCGCTCTGTGTGTGTGTGGTGTGTTTTTGTGTTTTTCTGTATTTCTTACTGTTAGAACTCTGGAGAATTCACAAATGCCGTAGGTGGTTCTGCAGAAGTCTTGCTTAAGTCAAACTGAGAGTAAATGTACAGCCCTATAGCAGATGACATTAGCACTACAAAGGTGTCATGAATTACAGGCTTTAAGGGAGGTACTATTTGGTTACCTGAATCATCTACAGTTTTCTTCATCCTAGTTTCAGCGTACTTGTATAAAAGGAAAACTGTAGAAATCGCTAAAGAGTATATGAATATTTGTTCCATTCTATAATAAGTATATCTATGGTAATGAGGCTTTTACATTAATATATGTTTTTTCAATGAAAATTATAACGTATTAATGTAAAAAATATAATTATATAAATCTACTTCATGATTTCCAGTTATTCTTTTATTCTTTCATTTTTGTTGATCATTTCCAATGTTCTAATCACTATAAAGTAAATGTAATAAGTAAATTATGAAAGTTCCTCCAATCCTATCTCGTCCAACACATCATAAGTGTTGAGTTTCTTTGGTTGAGGGTTAAGAGAATGAACATCAAGATCACTTAAATTCACCTTTGCTCCTATTTTTATTGGTTTCAAAGAGTCTTCCTCATCATCATCGTCCTCACCGTACTCATCCTCGTCATCTTCCTCTTCATACTTGTTACTTTGCACTTGTGGGGTGATTTCCTCCTTTTCTTCTTTTAGATCGGAAATGGCACCATTCTCAGCTAATCTGGACCCCTCATTTTCCTTTCTTTCTTCTTCGAGGTCGAACCTAATATTCTCTGGAACTTTCAACGTTTCCATTTCTTTCTTCAGAGCTATCTTCATATGATCATCTTCTAATCCTGAAACTTCTATTGTCTTTTTCGCGTTTTCGTTATCTTCTTCTGTTCCTTTCCCGTCTTCCTCCTGGTTATCGTCAATGACAGGATCATTCGATATGATCTCTTCCTTTACTTCCACTTGAACATCCTCTTCCATCGATTCGTCTAAATACACTTGCAATATATTCTCTATTGGAATGTTGTTTCTTACTGTATCCAAGATGCATTCTTTCACTAGCTGCTCTATTTCTCTATTATGCTTTTGAGTAGCTAAAGGTGTTAAGTTCAATTCGAACAAGTAGACGTTGGAGTACATTTTCCTTGCACAATTAATGTAGACATTGTGAATGAAATCATTAAGAGATGGTATATCTATATCTACCTTCTTTTGCTTCGACCCCACACGCATACATGTTAGACTCTTAAGTTGGATAATATGCACACAACTTATCAAATCGTTTAAATAGTTACATTGGCTTTTCTCTAAAATACGATTCGTCTCGTCTTGTATTATGTTGGAGTTCCATTTCGGAATGCGAGTCAGAAAGTTTTGGAAAGTCATTAAGTACTTTTCATTTTCGTTGTTCTCCTTACATAGTTGAATAGCTTCATTAAATATAGATCTAATTCCTTCACATATTAATGGTGCTAGCTTTTGGAGCAGAGTGTTGCACCATTCGTTTCTAGATTCTTGGAGACTTTGCACTGAAAAATCGTCCATTGTTTAATTTTGGTATTTATACTTTACTATATTACTGATTGTATGCCTTTACATAAAAGATATATTTTCTAAAGGATAATCAGAACGTACCAAAAGAAAGTAAAAGATTACGTAGAAAAGTAGTTTTTCATCTCTAAATTCTCTTTTTATCTTTTGCATAAATAAAAGCATATCGAATTTGCGTAATTCCGTAAAGTTTGGAAGGTACGTTAAATTTGTTATAGGCGAGGTTTCTAGGTGCCTCATCAAATCTAGCACGCTATAACCATCATAGTAGAGACGTTCGCAGAATGACTTTAGGTTGTCCAACTTTTCGTTGAAATCTGGAATCGTGTCAAGCATTTCAATAAATCCTTTAAGTTTTGTAGATAATTTATTGCTCTTAGCTAAATATGTTTTATTCACAGGGTAGCATTTGTTTAAATCATACACATGCAAGTTAGTTGGTTTCTTTCTTATCAATGGTTCAGCGATATAGATTTCACAAAACCTCGATAATATAGGTCTTAATAATTTGTACTTATCAACTACAATTATGAAAAAGCGTGTTGAGTAGCTAAATTGTTCTATACATCTCCTTAAAGCAGACTGTGCATCTATAGTCAATTTGTCTGCATTTAGCAACACTACACTTTTGAAATATGTTGTGCCTGGTAGTAATATATTCGTTTTCGCGAAAAATTTCAAATCCTCTCTTATAAATTTTATTCCTTTACCATGTGCACAATTCACAGTGAGAACAAAATTGTTATAAATTTCACTTTTGTTTTCGTATATATTGTTTAAAAACTCGTTTAATAATGTTTTCTTTCCTGACCCATGTGGACCATGAAATATAATGTTAGGTATCCTATTGTTGTCTATAAAACTTCTCAGCTTCTTCTTTATTTCCTTATGTATCGAAAGTGTGTACTGTAAAGGAGCAATCTTATTTGCACTTTCATTTACTTTTTTCTCATCTTCTGTGACATCCGACATCTTTTTATTTATGTCTATAATGCAATTCATTAGATTTAATCATTCTTATGTGTCTATACTCTTTTTGCATTCTTTATAAAATCAGTTGTATCCAGCTCTTCATATACAAACACTCTGACTTGATCTTTGATCTTTATTATGTCATTTCATGAACATGCTTATACCGTACCCAGTAGCACACCCTGCTATTATTTGAATAATGTTATGGCAATTCTTCATGTACCTAGCAAATCCCATAAGAATAATTGGCAGGATGCACACTACTTTCACTATGGCCTCTTCATGACCGTGGTCATCTCCTCCAACCTCTACAGCATCATCATCCGTTCCGAAAATATAATCCTGTATATTTCTTGAATATCTACTATATATGTAAAAGCAAAAATATGATATTAACGTGACATGACCAGATGGAAAACCAGATTCATTTTCGCATTTTCCCCCTGTGTTAAATAAATTACAATCTGCGGCACCGTCAGGTCGTTTAAATATACTAGGAAATGGTGTACTAGATGTTAAGAGTTTTACACATATAGGCACGAAAACTGCGAAGAATCCCCCTATAATTGCAACTGGATCGAAAGTGTAAAGACAATAGCATATTACCAACAAAGATAATAAGAATGAGATTGAGTCGTAAATGAATGTGTACTTCATGGCTATTGTGTATTCATGTAACAAATGTTAAATATACAATAGGAAATTATTTTTTTTATTTGTCTATTACTGCACATACCTATATAGCAAGACCAAGATCCCTCCTTCTCTGTGCGTTAAGATGTTCGTGTATTCCTGCTGATTTTAAACGTTTACGCAATTCATTGCTATCTAGGCCGTCACTGAGTGTTTTATGCCTTCTCCTTTCAGCAGCTTTTTGGTTCCTTAATTCTTCTTCTATCTTTGTATCAGATTTATAAATACAATTAAAATTCTTTTTGATTTCATCCAAACAGTCAGATATAAAAGAATGCATAATATTAACGCTATCTGATACTGAGGTCGGCGACGCTAACGCCATACATATTACATATTGTATCAGGTATTTTATTAAGTTATATCCTTTTTCCTCTTTGCTTTCCATATCCTCATCGGATTTCTTTTCGTTTACTTTATCGTCAATAGCGTTGAACGCGTCTCTACTATTATATCCCATGTATTTCAAATTGTCTTTCCAACAATTGTACCACGATTTCAACGAGTCCTTCACCTCATCAGATAAATCCTTTCTTTTCTTTATCCATAGCCAGAACATAACATTCACAAAACGAGACATATTGTTCTGCCAGAAGTTATGCGTGCTTCCATAATTTAAACCTTTTATACTCATAGCGTCATTCATCAAATTATTGAATGAATCTTTTATATTTTCAGGAAATTGACATTTCTCAATGTTAAGGTTAACATCCTCACTTACAATAAAGTTGTTAAAGTTTACATGAAAGTTCTTTATACGTTCGTTTATTTTTGACAGTGTTCGGTATTCATCTGTACTAATTTTGCAATTTTCGCTTACTTTATCTGTATCTGTATGAGAATCAGAGTCAACCGACTGATTTATGTTATCGACATTCTCCTGGTTGAAGTTCTTTATCATGTGCTGTTTATTTACTTCCTTTAATACAGTGTAAAACCACTTTTGATTGTTTTTATTATCCTGCACTGCTGCTGCTTCTTTTGCTGATGCTTCATCTACTGCTGCTTTTGTTGAAGAGTATGCTTTAAAATCTTCGCATTCTTTTAATTCCAATACACTATTATCTCCTTTTTTGCAATAGAACTCAAGAAATTTCTTTTTAAAATCTTCTGTGAATTCGAATATTTCTATTTGAGATACCTCCTTGGTTCCTAACTCTTTTGATTGTACTATAAATCTTGCAGTAGATGGTACGTTGTAGCAAACATCCACAAGCTTCTCATATTCTCGCAATAAATCTGTTGTCTTTTTCGACGTAGCATCATCGGCACTTTTCATACCGGATATAGCTAGAGTGTCTATGTAGTGCAAATACTTGAATTTGTTACTGTACTTTATATTCTTAAGACATTCAGGAGATGGAGGCATCGAGACTTCATTATTTTTAATTGGGAAAAGGGGAGGACTAAAGCTACTCCACTGCTTCACATACCATTCGTAGCTTACAGTATTATCTAGTAAATACTCTTGGTTTCTTTTAATTATTTCCATGACATCATTATAATACTGCACATCCTTTACGAGTTCCTCCGCTACTTGCACTTTAATTTCTATTTCTTCTGATTTACTTTTATTGAAAAACGTGCCAAGAATAAATTTGAGTAGATTCGAGTAAACATTTTTACCTTCTTCATTTGTGAGAGGAAGAACTGGAATTCCTTCTTTTCTACTTTCCGAGCTTGTTGTTCTTAATTTACAAAAATAAGATGAAGATTGCAAAGATAAGGCCATCACTAGTGATGATAATCCAATTAATTTATCTCTTATTATTTTTTGTTCTAATCCCTTATTTTTATTATATGTCGCTATCAGTATTTTAGAACACTCACTAATAAACAAATTTACCTCGTTTGTATTTGCCAATATGTTCTCCGTAAATATAAACTTCAACATACTAATAATGAATTTTATAGAAACAGATACATTGGAAGAATTTGTAGACTCTATAAAATTCGGTGATACAGGTCTAGAATCTGTATCATTTGCCAATAGAGTGCCACTACTGCTCATAGTATCATCGTTATTAAATGCATATTTAAGATTTAAGTCTACGCCTGTGTATCTGCAAATGCAAGTCCCCTCTCTAATCTCAATTGAGTTGTTATCTTTCAACTTTACCAGTATCGGATAAAGGGTTCCTACACCATATACTATGCACTCTGATATTTCCAAGTAATAATAAGGCATAACCCGTACGGTTTCTTCATTAGCTATTGTTTCTAACCAAACCTGTGACTCCCCTTTCCCTACGGAGTAACTTTGCTCAACGTAATTGTCTCCAAGTGAATTTGCTATATCTTGTATCATGCTCCAGCATCTACTTGTATCAGAGAAAGCTCTGCTTATTTCTCTAGAATAGTATACGCTTCTTGTTTGGTTAGAGGTTCTGCCAATCAAAGCATTATAGTATAAGTCATTTTCTATTATCGCACTTACTCTGACATAATTATCCATTTGATATTTCAACAATCTTGAATTCTCCATATATCTCAGTCGTGACAGAGTAACGAAAGACCTGATCATTTCATTCTTGTACTTTTCCTTAAGTGCCCTACACAAATAGTTGTCGAAATCATTTATGCTTTTCTGAATGTTCACAATATATTCTTCGAGCTGGGCCTGGGAGTTTTTAACTTCCTCGCCTTCGTCTTCTTCCCCGGAATCTATATCTATTTTATTTAACGACATAGTTATTTTCTGTCCTGTACCAAGCTCTTGCTCTTCTCCACTTAGTTCACTACCATAGGAGATCTCTGAAGGAGGTTTACCTAGTGGTGACCCAGGATAAGTCAAAGACCCTTCCTCACTAGGAGGGGTAGAGAATTCGCTTTCGGTGGTCCTGTCATCACTAGGGGGTGTACCGTATTCGCTTTCGCTGTACTCTGATCGACCTTCTTCCTCATCATCAATTACCCTCTTCAAGTGTACATTTATTATGGTGAAGGTATCCGTGTCCTCTTCTTCCTCTTCATCTGTAGCATCTATCGATTGTAGCAGGTCAAGGACACTATCATAGTTGAATGCAACATTCGTAATTAATTCGTTGTCGTTATCTACATGGAAGTACAATAACGTTTCCTTTGATCGTTTCCCATCGTATTTAAGAGTTAAGTATTTATTCTTGGAGTAAATTATTGACCCTACATATGTTAATGCAGCAACGAGATTATCTCTTGCGTTGAATATGTCTTCTACTGCCTCCTGCATAATCTCATTCCTGCTCCCACCCATGGTACTTGTACTGTAGCAAGTGTCTCTATTGGATTCTTCTGTACCTGGGAAAACACGTGGTTCATATCCGAGTAGTTCAATAGACTTAATTATAATTCCTACGTCTATCCTTCCTCCTTCGTTGACACATAATTTATCATCGCTACTTTTATCGCATATTAAGCACACGTAGGACAAATTAAGTTTTCCTTCCACATTTTTTACATCTGTTCTCTCGAAATCAGTCACGACCCTTTCTTCTCCAAAAAGGTTATTAATTGCTTTCCTTCCACTTAATTGTTTTCTTTTTGTAATAGTAAATTTTTCTATATCTAGATCTCCGCCCATCATCGCTATATCGGTGTTGCAGAAGTTAGAGTACTTGTAGTAAGCATCACCATAATCAGAATTAATTATTATATCTAGGGCTTCAGAGTTAGTGATCCTTGTCTTCTGCAGCATGTAATCCTTTATAATCTCATTGCTTAAATCTCCGCATTCGTCTCCATAGTTGTCTGAATTAAATAGTTCGAGATTAGGTGTTTTTAAAGTAGGTGCATTACGCGTAGGATACTTAGTAGTTTCTTTTAGGTAATTTTTGAAAAGTATTTGGTATTCTTTAATTGTATTCAGGTTATTCAAGTCTCTCTTATTCATGTCATGCCAAAAGAAGTCATTGAAATTTAGTTTATCTACGAACAATTTATTATTGAGTAAAATATTAAACTTGGAAGGATCCTTGAGTACCAGGCTTTTGACGTAATCAATATTATCTTTCAAGGAAGGTAAATTTTCATCGCAGGAAGGATCAGATTGTAGTGTATCTTGTAAGACGCCATTTATTTTCGCATCACATTGATTATCCGTTAGCTGAATAGTATCATATATGCTGGTATTAGGTAGAAATGCTCGTGAGTAATCACGCAAATCTTTCAGACAGCACAGTTTCTCTATGTTAACCTTATCGTATGGTGTAAAAACTTGCATTACATTGTTTCGAGATATGGTACGCTGTCCAATGTCTGCGGCGGAAATTTTTTCTGAATTTATAACATCGGCTGTTTCAAATATAGATTGAGTTCTAGAAGAGAAAGTCAACTGTGTCCGGCTCTGTTGGAAAGGTCTTGTAAAATCACGAACAAGATCACGTCTATTTGAGGTATTATTATTTATTTCCCTAAGGAAATAATTTACGTTTTCGTAGGTGCTCTCAACTGAAACATAGGTCTTCTTTACCACAGATCCATCTACTGGTAAAATCCACAAAGGTAAGGATGGAGGGAGACGAAAAACACCCCTTTCACTATTATTTATATCCCCTGTATATTTCCTAAGTATTTTGCTTAGGCTGGAACCGTCTGTATCAAATATTATGTCCCTAGCAGTCTCATTATATGCATCAACTAAAGCGAATATGTTGTCGCACTCATTATTTATTAATTTAACATTGTTTGGGTTTTTTCTCTGAACAGGAGTTAGATCATCCCACATATTGTTTATCATTTCCTCTTTTGCTTGAACATCTTGAATGACGGGACCGGAGTCTATGATAACTCCGGATTCGTCATCGTCTTCGTACTCATCTTCTGGTAATGCTTCAGAAGGTGCGGTAGCTGATGTCGAACCAGGTGAAGATGCAGAGGAAGTGGCAGAGGAAGATGAAGAGGAAGATGCAGAGGCAGAGACTGATGCAGAATCAGGAACAGAAACAGATGCAGATAAAACATCAGTAGAAGGAGCTGAATCAGGAGCAGGAATAGATTCTGAATCAGAAGCTACATCATCGGAATCATAAGTTGATGGAGCCACAGCAGAAGGTGCAGAAGCAGGATCATCTGCGTCTATTTGTGCAGCTATAAAGTCAAATACGTCTAGTCTATTGAAAGGAATATAAAATTTTTCCGCTTTGTCTTTACTCATATCCCCTTTGTAACTTGTGATATTCATCTGAACATACTGGTTTACGTTATCTATTTTTATTACTTTTGCTAGAACTGTCCCATCAGCTACTTCTTTAAGTGATAGATTGACCATCATTCCCACTTTTAAGTTTGGCTTCATAACCAAATTACGTACTCCACTATCTGTATTAATTATTTCTCCAGAAAATTTATTTAAACTTATATCTATAGCTTTTTCCTCTCCTTCACTACTACTAACTAAGGTAATACCTATAGTGTCATTTTGACCTTGATAATTAATGTTTCGAATGAAGACATCCTCCTTTTCCTTTTCTTTATCGTTATATGTTATAGATGCTCTCGCTCCAACATAAAAGAACATTGCGTCTTGTAGGTATAAAAGTACGCGAATTTTATATGTTTCTATAACCTTATATATATGTTAGAATAATATTTTATATATATATCACGCAGTGTCAAATAATTTCATGTATATCTCTTTCATATAACATATAACATACATACACAAACGAGATAAACAAAATTGACATAGTATATTATCCTATATGTAGAACAGGTTATCAATATAATTATACTTTACTATTAAAGAAATTAAAATGACTTCTTTATCATCAGAAATTATATCATTAAACAATATCCCTGGATTCTCAAAGTTAGTATCTTCTCCTGCTAGCGTGAGAAAACATTTATCCAGTACACTAAATATAAAATGCTTACAGTGGAATTACAAGAACATTAAAGAATATACTATTCTGAAATACGATAAGAAGATGCTACCAAAGTTAGGGTATGATACTATGGGGTTACTAAGATCAGTAATAACCAGTTCGGACGGACGAGTATGTTGTTTTGCACCTCCTAAGTCTTTATCTGAGAGGGTATTGCTGTCAACTTTCCATGGAAACGATGAAAAAGGAGAGGGTATGGATAATAGGAGTAGTGTAAATAATAATAACGAAGGGAGGTTACTATATAATGTCGAAGAATTCGTGGATGGAACAATGATAAATGCTTTTTACGATACTGATTTGGATAATTGGCAAATCGCTACACGAAGTAGCGTGGGAGCGGAAATAAGTTTCTACATGGAAAAAGGCTTCAAGCCAGAAGACACATTCAGCTATATGTTTTATGAAGTTTGCAAGGAAATCAACTTTGATATTAGGTCATTGAATAAAGAGTATGTTTACAGCTTTGTAATGCAGCATCCATCTAACAGGATCGTGAAACCTATAAGAGAAAAAGCTTTATACTTAGTGGAAGTATACAAAATAAATAACGATGATGTAGAGAACCAAACAGTTTGCCGAGAACCTGGTATGGTATATGATGTGGTAAGAGTTAATGCACAGTTAAGGCATCCTTCACTGTTTGGATACAATATAGATACGAGTAGCTTCCATAAAATAGAAGAAATAAGACAAGTTTACGCATCTCAAAATACAAGATACGATATCGTAGGCATTATAATAAAAGATAATAGAGGACGAAGATACAAGTTCCGAAATCAGAACTACGATTATGTCAAAAAATTAAGAGGAAACAACCCAAAGCTGCAATTTCAATATCTCCACTTACGCAAGGAGAAGCTTGTAACCCAGTATTTAATGTATTATCCTGAACATGCGGAACTTTTCGACGGGTTTCAGAAGATTATACATGCGTATACTAAGGCAGTTTACGAAAACTATGTATCCTGTTTTATAAAGAAGGAGCAACCTATAACTGAATATCCTGAGAAGTATAGGACAATTATGAAAGATGTGCACAGGGATATTTACTTAAACAGACTTATGCACACCAGGGAAAGAATGAATTTGAACCATGTAGTAGAGTATGTGAATAATATACCAGAAGCAAAGCTCATGTTCTTAACTAATTATGACTTACGACGTCATACAATACAAGAAACAGTATTTTCTCATAAAGAAGTAATTGATTCTAGTGGTGCCATGCCTAACTCAATAGATACAAAAATAATTGATACGGAATTAGCACCTATATGAAACAGTGCAGGAAATAAAAATAAATATGCAATCATCGAAATTAGGTAGTATGGCCTATATAACTTATAACAGTATAATCAATCGTATTTCCTCGATCTAACACATAAACTAGTAACCATTACTCTCAATTTACCTATAAAAAGTAAAATAAATAAAAAATGATAATTAATATTTTTTATTTATTGATCTGGAGAGTGTCAGAGGATGGAGTAGTTTGATTGATATACTGTTTATTATCTATGTCGTTGATTACGTTTACATCGGATACTCTGTCTATACTATTCAACTTTTAATTTATTATTTATCTTCCTCAAATGAAGTTAATGATTTTTGTAAATTCTGGAATTCCGATTTTAATTTTTCTGCTGCATCCTCTAATATACTTTGAGTATGCTTAACTAACTTTTTGGTTATAGCCTCTTTGTGTTCTCTGGATATAGTATTTTCTCCTTCCTCTGAATTTTCGTATATTATGCGTAAGATACCATCTGGGATATGAGGGTGAGGGACTTTAAAACCAACAAATGACATTTTCATTTTGTATTTGGAGGAAGTAGCTTCACTTTCATCTGCGTTTTTGTTAGCATCTTCTACATTGATTACGTCCGCCTCCTCTTCCTCAATATTCACAATGAAATCTTTATTATATTCGTCGGAAAATAAATAGTGTACGAGAGGATTACCAAGAGTATAGTCTTCGTTGTGAAATGTAGCACTGTACTCATAAGTTTGGGTAGAGTTCTTATTTTGTGCTACTGTAACGTGCTTGTGGTTTACACTGTCAATGCTATCGCTGCTGCTTTCTAGACTGCTAATCATATTCGTGCACTTTTCCTGCATGATAGAGCAGGCTTTATGGAGGATGACCAAATTGTTATAAACCCCGACAGTTTCTATTCTAAATTTAAATTTATCGTCGTGGCATAAATTTTCTCTTTTGCCGTCAAGTAACATCCAATTTTGGTACTCTATACTGTCATTTGTGAAATTACTGTTACTTTTCTTCATCTCTTCAATTTTATTTCGCTGAAGACTGTCATCCACAACGTTTTCATAAGCACATGTAGAAACTACATTAAATGATCCGTTTTCTTTTGCTGTACCAAGACTTAAAGTAGCTGTAAATTCTATCGCTTCTCCTGGTAAAGATGTGTCTATAGATGGCTTCAATCTTGCGATTACTATGTGTTCTTTCGTAATATGATCAGGGGGGAAGACCAAATCTGATAGGTTCAGATCTACTCCGTTCCTTCTTATTTTTACTTCCTCATTGGAGTCCTCGCTATCGTATATTTGAATGTCCTTTGTGGTAGCGTAGATAGAAGTTTTGCTTTTATTTTCCATTTTTAATTTTAAAACCAGAGATTTAATTTTCTCATCTTTGTCGTCTTTCTGTGTCAATTCACTAGGATGCACTGCAGAGAATAAATCTTTATCGTCGTTATTGTATTTACTGTACATTAACGTCTTGGTGCTGTCATGAATAATATGTACAGGAATACATTGAATTCTTTGCTTTATGATCTCATTGTTGAATCTAGAAGTATTCTTTATAATGTTTATGCTATCCTCTTTCATTACATAATTGGGAATATTAGCTAAGCAAATTCTTCTTAATGCGTTCGCTATACTTACATCTTCTAATGTAATAGTGAAATCTTTATAGTATTTGTTTTTAACGTTATTGAATGCTGCCATATTGACTCTTAGGTACAGAATATAATATCAAGAGAATAGATTTTGGAATCGGGATATATTAATATGAAGATTAAACAGTTAAGTCTTTATATATAATGATAGTATATTATTGGTCAATTTTCATTTTCACCTCTTTAAGATAAGGTAAGGTAAATAGGCTTATTGAATTGCACTGAATAGATTATCATTTATAATATTTATTACATTTTCTTATCACAATTCTTTCGATCAAATCAATATTTTCTGTATTTCTTTTCGTAGAATAATCAATATAATTATACCAACATTAATCATTACCAAATTATATTTTATTCTTTTGGACCCACATAAAATGAGTTGTATTTTGTATTACAGCAACTTTTGCGACAAAAGCAAACATTTACTTAATCAATTGGGAAAATCTAGCATAAGAAATGAAATTCATTTCGTATGTATCGATAAAAGGTTTAGGAACACGCAAAACGGAAATATGTATGTTGTACTAGAAAATCAACAGAATTTGGTTTTGCCACCACAAGTTTCGAAAGTGCCAGCATTGCTGCTACTTAAAGAAGGTAATCGTGTCATTTTCGGGAATGATATCTCCCTTAAATTAAACCCGGTAGACGAGCAGATAAACCAGGAAGCGGTAAGAAACAATGGAGAACCTTCCGCATTTTCTATAGACCACGATAATATAGGAGGATTTGGTGTAGCGTCAGATAGTTTCAGTTTTTGGGACCAAGATAGCGAAGAACTTCTAGCTAAAGGAAATGGTGGTTTGAGACAAATGTACAATTACGCTTCCATAGATTATGAGAACACAATAATGACTCCTCCTGATGACTACACTCCTAACAAAATAGATGAAGCATCAATTTCAAATATGGAGAAACAGAGAGTAGCTGATTTAAGCATTGCTCCCAATAGATAGGAGTGAAGGAAAGGAAATGAAAGAAAGAGGAAAGAGAGAGAGATAGAGTAATATACCACATGTATAATCATAAATAGTACATAGTGAAAAATTATTGTTTTAGGAATAAATAATATAAAGTAGACACACCTTATTATTTACAGGATACTAACACAAGCTTGGAACTTGAATCTATATCGTTATCGTTTCTTTGCACAATAAACAATAAATACAAAATATATAATAAAAACTATGTCAGTCGATAAATCAACATTGTTGAAAGCTTTCAATAGTCAAATAGAAGAGTTCCTAGATGACATAGTTGTATTATTCCCTGATAATCGTGAAATTAAAACTAGTAGAACTGCTATAAACATGATGAAGCAGGCAAATCCGAAAATGCTGGTGTCTGTTTGGTACAGGTACATTTACGTTAAGTACGCGTCAGAAATAGAGGCTGAGAACATTACTTACTTTTTAGACAAAGATTATACAGAGGACGTAGCGAAGCTAGAGCAAAAAACTAATGGTTCAGGATCGTCGGTTATAGAAAGCATAAATAAATTGAAAGGACCTTTGAGGGAACTAGATTCAGACAATACCTCGAAATGTCTCCAGTACTTAAAAAACTTAAATAATTTATCGAGTATGTACATGAATTATTGATAGGTCAAAACTTCAAGTGACACAAATGACACAATAAGTTATAATAGTAAGTTATTCAAAATGAGTTAAAGCAATACAAACTTTATATAGTATTTATATACGTTACAATACTTATATTTATATAAATACCACAAATCGAAAATCGTAAATTGCATAGTACCTTTAAAATGGAAGAGGATAAGAATAACGATGCGACGCAGGAAGGCAAAGGTCTCAAGCAAGTACCACAACTTTTAAGGGATTTCATTGCAGATTTATTGACAACTTTCCCTGAATACAAGGAATGCATAGAAGATTATGCAATCGAAGCAATCACTGCAGATGTTCTTGACAACGAGAAAATGCATATTTTCGTTGAGTACATTCAGCAAGTATATCCTTCTCGTTTCTTCGACATACTATACAAAAATGAAGACATTTTCAACGTAGAGTCCGAAGTGGATACACACTTTATTCCTGGATTGGATTTTAAGAATATTTGGAACACGGATGGTATTACAGATACCATAAAGGATACTATCTGGAGGTACTTGCAGGTGATACTTTTTAGTGTAATCAATGGCGTTGCGTCTCATGATTCTTTCGGGGATACAGCAAAATTATTCGAAGCTATCAACGAAGAAGATTTCAAATCTAAATTAGAAGAAACAATGAGTAGTCTGCAGGATGCTATGGGTAGCATTGGAGAAGGAGGTCTATTTGGAAATGCCAGTAACAACACTGAGGAAGATGAAAAGCAGAGAGCAGGAGAAAGTGAAGAAGGAGATAATAGAAGGTCATCAATGCCTGATCTACCTCTGCCGGAAGAAATACACGACCACATAAATGGATTGTTGCAAGGTAACCTAGGTAAACTAGCAACAGAAATAGCCGAGGAAACAGCACAAGATTTCGACTTTGATATGGAAGGAGTGGATTCTGTTAATGATGTATTCCAGAAGATGTTCCGGGATCCAGGTAAGATTATGGGGTTAGTGAAAAATATAGGGAGCAAACTAGATTCCAAAATAAAGGACAATGAAATCAATAAGGAGGATCTTATGAAAGAAGCTACGGACATGATGTCTAAAATGAAAGATATGCCTGGAATGGATAATATATCCTCGATGTTTAAGAATATGGGAATGGATATGAACGATATGTCCAGTATGGCAAAAAATATACCAGGCTTAAGTGCAGCTCTAGGAGGCGGAGGAAAACTAAACGTTGGAGCTATGCAAGCAGCTTTAGAGAGAAATTTGCAATCTACAAAGAAGATAGACCAAATAAAGAAGCGTCATGAATACAGGATGATGGAGAAACAAAGAAAGGAGGAGGAAATGAAAATAAAACAAAAGGAGATCGCAGAGAATTATGTGGAGATGAATGACCAAGAACTGGAAGAGTTCATTTTCTCAATAGAAGGAGGTCAGCAGGCGAAAAAAACATCAAGGTTTCCAGAGAAGAGTAATGCTTCCTCCGAAAATACAGGTAAGTCCGGTAAGAAAAAGAATAAAAAGAAGGGGAAAAAGTAGGCAAGTAGTCTCGATCTATTAGAAAACCCACATAGACCTCATCTTGTTTGTTTTGTTTTAGTGTTAGTCTGCTTTAAATAAAAATCAAGATTTATATATATACAGTAACTTTTGATATAGGCTACTTTTCTCCATATATTTCTATACAATGTCTACTAATGAAGAAAATACTTCTGCGGTACCAGTTTGGTTTGATAATCCACTTATTTTAATGAAGCACAGTGAAATGTTAAAGGTGTGGCCTCAAGATAGCATGCAAAGAAGCGAGAAAATAAACGCAATATCTCGGTTAGTTATATTGTTATCTATTTTAGGGTATATTCTTACCAGATCCTACATGTACATAGTTACAGGAGTAGCTACCTTGGTTATACTGGCTGTACTATATTTTACCTCAAAGAAGGGGGGTCAAACGGGTAGCGACAATGGACCAAAAAAGGAGACAGGAAAAGAAGGATTCAATGGAAACAATAATAGAGGGTCCATACTTATAGATAAGAGATCAGGGAAAGGTAAAATGAAGCATACAATGCCAACTGAAGATAATCCCTTCATGAATGTAATGCTGCCAGAAATATCAACTAATCCCAATAGACCTTCGGCTGCACCTGCTTATGAAAGACCTGTTGAAATAGAAATAAACAAGAAAACAAAGGAAGCTGTTATGGAAAATTTCGATGATAATGAGAAGATACGACAAAAGTTATTTTCAACTTTAGGAGACAACCTAGAATTTGAGAACATGGCCCAGCATAATTTTTACGCTACAGCAAACACAGAAATACCTAATAACCAAAAGAAGTTTATGGAATTCTGTTATGGATCTCTACCGTCTGGGAAAGAACTGCATAGCGACCACACTACACACTAATGTTTAACTTATGGATCATATGGAACTTATGTGAAAGAAAATATAAATTATTAAAACCTACAAAGATAATATATTGTATTATATATACTTGAACTTGAATATATATAATTCGATTAGCTATGTCTATCATGGATTACACATTTAACAACCTTACAAGACTAGGAGACGATAATTGCGACAAAAGCCAACGATCTGTTCAGAACACGAATCAGGCAAACTATACCCTTACCAATTATCGTTCTATGGACTGTAGCATGAGCGAACCTATCAGTTTCGCGACTAGCCAGCCTAGTGTTTTCTACAATGGTGGAATGCAATCTGGTCCTGGAGGCTGCAATATAGATACTAGTTCGGACCTTCAGATAGGAACCATAAATACACACCCAAAGTGTCGTGTTACTCTTTTGGAGCGTCCTTTTAAAACTGTTCCTTTCCTAGGCAGAGGATCTTCTAATCCTGTCCTAGAATCTCACCTTCAACAAGGCGACTTAATTTCAAACAGAAAAAGCTTGAATGCTATGTCAGAACAATCTTACATCCCATATAAGAACTATCCTTTGTTACCTTCTATCGAGCAGGCTATGTCGGATTCAACTCATTTTGTGGAAAGCGATGCTCACGAAGGATGGATTCGCGGAGGAATATCCTCAAGAGAATACCAGAAGGATTTGGATAACTAATTGTGATATCCCGTCGTTAAAGTATACTCGCGTATTTCTGATACACCATAAAGATAATTGAGGAACAATAATAGGATGAACCATTTATCATTTTTTCTCTTACCCCTCATAATAGACTTGGTGATAGAAATGCTATAGAGAAAACTTAATATATTATGTATATACCACAATATATTAGAGTGTTAGAAATAGTACCCTACCTTCTGTAGAAGCTTGAGAAAGAAAGAATGATCACCCCAGACGCAGACTCTATTAGGGATAAGGTAAATGCTACCTATGATACTCAAATGCTATGCACATACCAAATTGTATTAAGCAGTGGAACTCACAATGAAACCCAGAAAAATGACGAAGAAGAGGAAAACATAGAAATGCATAATATGCTTTACAACATACAGTTATCTCAGGTGTTCCTATGCGATGATCAATCTATTATCGACCCATCACTATTGTTACCGAGAATAGAGCAATTGTACGAATTAATTAGAGATGTAGAATTTGTGAAGTCGCTAATATCCATTAACAGACACAAGTCTATATTTGATAGTAATGACGAAGAGGAGAAGAATTTTTTGTTATTTCAAACTCTTTTCTCCTATGATTACTTTCACATGTTCCACAAGTGCATGATATACTTCTTTTCAAATATTTCATCAGAAGAAAAGATGGTATACTGCTTAAATGAACTGTCCCGTGCATTACGTAGCAAGTAATATTAAATTATAGTTGAGTTATTTTGTAATATAAAAGAATCCAAGAATCCCTTGCTCCCTTGCCATAACCTTATTTCTTATAGCACGACTCCTGTCCTATCCTTCTTTCTTCTATTTCCTATAATTGTTCTATTGGATTCAAGACCTTATTTGTATTAGAAGATGATTTGCGTGATTGTATCCTAGATAACGCTAGATTATATGTGCCACATAGACAACCTCCTAAGGTGACAATAAGGCACATGCACAAGAACACGACCAAGGTGATGAATACCACCTCCAAGAAACTACTCATACTCGTGTGATACACAATGTCTCTATACACTTTCTTCGAAAGATTATGTATATAGTAAATATCCTATATTTCTCTATGGTTATATACTATATACAAGTTAAATATAATAACATATAGTATCTATATCGAGAGGAATACTCTTATTACATCATATATAGGGATGAAAGTATTAAATATAGATGGATACGACATAAAAATTGGTCAAAATAAAAAAGAGAATGAATTGCTTCTGAATGAGATAAAATCGAACTACACATGGTTCCACATAAAGAATTACCCTAGTGCTCATTTATGGCTGGAGGAGAGTTACAATAACATATCAAAACAATTGCTGTATAAATGTGCTCTTGAGCTAAAAAAATGTGGTAAATACAGGAAAAGCAACAATATAGATATTATATACACTCTAGGAAAGAACATTGAATATGATAAAAGCACTGTATTCACAAATAAGTCCAGAACTATTAAGGTGTAAAGGAAAGGATTGCTACTACAGATTTCTCATTAATGAGTTTATTATATTTTTTATATTTTACAGATATGATAATACCTACTTGAAGTCAGGATTCCATCTTTTTGTGCCATTGCATATAGATCGAATATGTTTATTAGTAATATCCTGTGGAGGGGTGAACTTTGCATGTTCAAAATCAATAATCCAAATCTTACTTCCTCCTCCACTACCTGATTCATCTTCGACAAAGTTATATCCGGTTAAATCAGGAAATTCAATGCCATGTAGTACAAGTTTACGAACAATGATGGCAACGTCATCAAATATTTCATCGGGTACGTCAGTTGCTTCTTCTCCATATATGTGGGACAAATTATTTGTTCCTACTCTTTTCATTGTCATCGTGTGAGTCATTTCATTGTAATATATAATTTGGGGAACATTTACTATATTCAATTTGTAAACGAATTGTTGCATAAAATATTCTCTATGTGAAACGTTCTGCTTGATATAGTATTCATTGCTCTCAGTCTGCTCACTATCAAGTAAGTCTCCTACCATTGTTCCTTATATATACTTTATAGTTAATTATACTAATAACTTCAGATTAGTATTATTATTATATTCTATTTCAATTTTGGATTGTAATAGATCGTAGTAGCAGCTGATGAACAAAAAGTTTTATTCCTTTTCATTTTACTTTTACTTTTACTTTTACTTTTTCTTTTTCTTTTTCATACTTCTTAATTACTCCTCAGGCTAGAGAACTAAATTCTACAGCATTACATACGGCAGCATACCTAACTTTTGTGTTGTCTATGAAACAGTGGTTGCTACGTGGATCAAAGAACGCGTTATTGAACATTATGAAAGATTCCTCGGCTTCCTGCTTGTCCAACTCCCTCTTCAATTCCTTCATTTGTGTAGTTTTTAAGCTACCCTTGTAACCTCTATTTCCATGAATTCTAATATAATTAAATGATGAGGTACGAGGAGGAAGCATTAACCCTTCAGGCATAGTCCCCATCCAATCTGAATTTTTCTCTTTTAGAATATATGTTCCAGATATGCACCATTTCATTTTCTGAAATTTATTGTACACTATGGGAATGAACCAAGATACATCCCTGAACTCGAAAACTATTTTCAAGGAAGGAGGAACGAATTTGTGCATTTTCTCAATTCTTTTCATATTGTCCTGGCTGTACTTGAATGAAGGAGGCAA
>MDTG01207423.1_pt1 | contig 28685 bp, 22 predicted proteins | sample 811421 | NCBI WGS metagenome assembly MDTG01 (sample SAMN05326645, study PRJNA326480) | marine metagenome | isolation source: seawater | place: Pacific Ocean: South East | collected 2011
AAACCCATAAACTGACTTTATTTATTACCTATCTTTACTAATTCTAATATTCATTCCTGTGTAATGGTCAAAAAAACAAGTGGATCGTCAAAATCTAAGGTGCCCAATAGTAAATCACAAAAGAATCAAAAGCCTCTTAAAAATCAGGCTAGGATTTCAAAAAGTAATACCTCTCAGTCGGTCCGTGGTCAATATAAAAAGAATTTTATTGTGACTAAATCTAGGAAAAGTAGTGAACCAAATACTTCTCATAAGTTAGGAACGCGTTTAAATAAATTTGTGGCTAAAAGTGGTATTTGTTCCCGTCGTGAGGCTGATACTTTTATTGCATCAGGATTAGTTACCGTAAATAACAAGGTGGTCAATACCATGGGTTATATAGTGCATCCTGGAGACGAGGTTAAATTTGATGGTCGAAAAATTCAGCAGGACCCTCCAGCCTATATACTTCTCAACAAACCTAAGTCTGTTGCCTCTACCACCAGTGAATCCAAGGGTCTTACTGTGATGGATTTAATTGCTAATGCGACTAAGGTCCGGATATCTCCAGTAGGTAGATTAGGACGTAATGCCACGGGTCTTTTCTTATTTACTAACGATGATAGGTTGATGCAAAAATTACACAAAAAAGGTTTACCACGTTTGTTTCATGTTGAATTAGATCAAAATTTGAAAAACGAGGATTTGATTAAAATTAAAGAGGGGATTAAAATGGAGGGACGCAGTTTAGAAGTCGATGAGATAAGTTATGTCGCTAATGCGGCTAAAAAGGAAGTTGGGCTGAGGATCAAAAATATGGGTAGCAGTGTTATTCGTGAACTTTTTGACTATTTAGGTTATAAAGTGGTCCGTATAGATTGTGTAGCTTTAGCCCACTTGACAAAAAAAGACCTCCCACGAGGACGTTATCGTCATTTAATTGATCATGAAATCAGCTTATTTTCAATGCTTTAAACGGACATAGTATAGCCTAATTTTTTGAAGCTCTATTAATTATATTCATAAAATTTAATTAGCCTTAAAATTTTTTACCGTTTTGCCTTCATTAATTCATAACCTGTATAGCCCAATATGAGGCTATATTCCAATAGAATCCAGAGTGGTTGTTGAGTCACTATTTGCTCTTGATAGGCTGAATAGCTCATGAATATAACTACACTGCCGATTAAACCAATTTTGCTATTACACAATATACTCATGATTAATACGGTGGTCCAATACCAAGGATGTACTGTGGTAGCCAAAAGTAAATAAATGAGTATTGCCCACATCATAGCTTGAATTAGTGAACACCTATTTAAATAAACTAAACGTGATAAATAGAGAATTATCAAAACACTTAGCGTTGATAGAGCAGGGCCAATAAAAGCAATTAAATTATAACCCTTCCAAAGAAATCCCAACCACCGCAACAGGTAATAAATACTCGCATTAAATTCGAACTTAGTGAACCAAAGCCCAATTGTTTCGATATAGTTGACTGCACTTCCTAACTCAAAAAATGGATAACATAATAAAGTAGTACAAATTAATAGGCCGACAAAGAAGCATAAAAAATCACTGAGTCTTTCATGGCCACTATTCGCCCTCAATTCCCTCAACAAACAAGATTCAGGGCTAATGATAAAGGCTGCGATCAAAGGAATAAATATTAGAGGAATTAATTTAATACCAATACCGATGCCTAAGAGGATGCCTGCCGGGAAGTAAGCTTGTTGGCGTAATTTCCAAATACATCCTAAAAAGCTAAGCGTAACGAAGGCTTCGAAGTGTAAATTTCCTGTAAGCTCGAGAATTATGAAGGGATTGAGAAAATACCAATTAATATGTTTGGGGTTTAAATTGAGTTTGCGTAGTAGCATTCGACCAAGAAAATAGACACCTAAATCGGCTCCAATTATACTAAGGCGTAATATTACAATTTGCCATGTTATAGCCGTAATTTGCATCCAATGAGGGATAGCAAATATCCATTGAGTAATGGGTGGATAACTACTATGATTTCCAGCGCTAAGCTCCCCCATTTTATTAATCATCCATTGAGCATTTTTCGGGATATTAAAGAGTGTTTGACTTGATTCTAGTAGTTCATTGGGTGTAAGTAAATAGGGTGAAATACCATTAGCTACTAAATGGCCATCCCACAAAAAGCGAAAGATATCTTGTGAGAGACTCGGGAAAGTAAAAATCAGACTAAGGCGTAAAAGTAGTCCTACCATCAAATCCACAGCCCAACGGGAGGTTTCTTTTTGCAAAGATTTATTCTGATCTATCAACCAAGGTAAGCTCAGCACCCAGAGGGCTCCGTAAGCTAAAAATAGGATCCAAGTTTCATTGCGCTCGATAAGATTAGCAAAAATTGGATATCCCAAAAAAAGAGCCAGGAATGAGCTCCAGTAGATTAATGCCTTTTTATTGTATAGAACCATATTGTTAATCATTTTTTAGGATCTATTTAAGAGGTGAATAAAATACTTTCATTACACCAATTATGGTATTAATTAAAGAATTAATAGCGCCTAGAGTATGACAGAGATACGTATAGGTGCGGCTGTGCTGTACGATTTCTCGACGATTCGTAGTGGTACTTGAGAAATAGGTCATTGCGTTTGTAACGCCAGAAAAATCCAATATTAAAGAAATACACCATGGGATATGGTTGAACCGTGTAAGGTGAATTATCGCCTAACCAATTACCTTGCAACATCGCGTCGTGGATTACGTACCGATAACCAAATCGCGTACTGAAAAACAATTCATCTTCCTGCCCAAGAAGTTGTTGGTAGGCCATGGTCTTTTGCAAAGCGTCTCTGCGTCCAAAATAGAAGACAATATCTTGTTCTAAATTTATATCTTTTGTTCCTACGGATAACTTTGGATTAATGGCAAAATAGACAGCGAAAGGATTAGGTTGCCATTGCCATTCCCGCACGTATTCATAATATGTATTCAGGTGAAAACTATTGTCAATTTGTGATAACCAGGTCGCAATTTTTGAATCCACAGTTGCTGAATTATGAAATGTACTTTGGACGGTTTCTGAACCAGAAAATGGTCCCGCGATTCCTATGGTAAAACAATAACGGTTAAGATGATATTTTTCAGTAACTGTAAGACTATTCATTAGACCAATAAAACCTGCATAAGGTCGATCCATAAACTTAATTTTGTCCGTCAAAAGATCTGTGGGAGTATAAATTTCCTGATATAGAATCATACTATATTGACGGGTTTGTTTTTTCCGCATTTGTTCAGGACTCAAAATGAGCCATCGGTGAAGCCCCAAAAAACTCCCAGTGGAATAATATCGATCTGTGAAGTGCAGAAAGTCGTTGTCCTGCCTCAGCTCAAATTGCTCGAAATAAATTGGTTTCCAATTTAAATCTAGCGAATCCTGTTCAATGGAATCAAACGGTTTTTGACCATTTGCCTTGACAAAAACCATGAAACAGAAAAGCGTTATGTAGAGGTAACGGTTAAACATACTAAAACCATTGTCTTTATCACGCAAAAATACTTTTAATAAATAGATAAGCGAAACCCATTGCTGACAATAGATGAAAAGGCATCATACCAAAATCTACATTTTCCCCGACATTAAATGCTAGAGAGAGGCCAAATAATGAATAGGCCATTAGCAAGACCTCTATTAAGGGATCAATAAAACCCGCCTTTAAAACTTTTGATTTTTTTTGTTTAGCAGAATAATGTGAAGGGTCTTTTTCATTGTTTGAGGAAGATACTTTTTTTTCAGTACTATTAAATTTTGGAGTTCGCACAAAAGGCGAGACTATACCCAAATGTCCTTCTAAAACAGCTTTAGCGTTATTGGCGCTCAGCCCGATAGCTAGAGTGAAGAATACGATAAAATCACATATCGCTTTTGTCCAGCTCAATGTTCTGTCGGTATTCAGATATTTATAAGCGCCGGTGTAGGACCATAGTAGCATTAGAGAAGTTAGACTAAACCCTTGAAATAAATAAAAGATCCACTGCCATTGAGGGTGACTATTTTTGATCCATAATAGCGGAACACTCAGTATTAAAATCATAAAGACCAGAAAAAACAATGAACTGCTTGATAGGTGTGCTGTCCCGAAGATTTTTTCTTTAAGCCCAAGGTTTTTATTTTCCCAAAGTGTCCGCCCTAATTCACGAAAATTTTGAGCTCCACCTTTATTCCATCGAAATTGTTGACTACGTACCGATTGAACCGTCTCCGGGAGCTCAGCCAGAGTAATGATATCGGGGCGATAGGAAATTCGCCATCCTTTAAGCTGCGCTCTGTAACTGAGGTCCAAATCTTCAGTTAGTGTTTTTCCGGACCAATTACCGGCATCAAGGATACAGCTTTTACGCCAAATGCCTGCCGTCCCATTGAAATTCGTAAAAACACCAGCTGCTTGGCGTCCGATTTGTTCTAATCCAAAATGTAAATCAAGGGCAAAGGCCTGAACTTTCGTCAAGATTGAATGCTCGGTATTGAGATGGCCCCATCGTGTTTGTACGATTCCAATGTCAGGTCGATTGAAATAAGGTAATGAACACAACAACCAATCCTTTTCAGGTATAAAGTCAGCATCAAAAATAGCAATGAATTCACCACGAGCGGCCTCGAGCCCCTCCTTGAGCGCACCAGCCTTAAAGCCAATTCTGTTTTTCCGCTGCAAGTGATGGATGGAGATTCCTTGTCTTTTATAATTTACAATTAACTCGGAAATTAGTATTGAGGTTTCGTCGGTGGAGTCATCGAGTACCTGGATATCAAGTCTATTTTTCGGGTAATCCAACTGCGTCACTTTATTAAGCAGTCTCTCTACAACATTTTTTTCATTATAAATGGGTAGCTGAACCGTGACCTGAGGTAATTCTTCTGAGCATGAGAAGGGACTGAGGCGGGCCGCAATAAAATACCCTCGGGTTTTTTTAAATTGATGAAACAAATAAACCTGAGTTAGGGCAAAAATTAAAAGAATCAGCAAACATGCTGCGTAAATTAGGACAATGAGGTACTCTATGATCATTTGGTTATGGCGTGTTTGGCAATCCAACCAATTATTTTAACTCCCGCAAAGATAACACCTTTGAAGGTGCCTGAAATCTTTGAAATCCCGATACGATTTCTGTATGGAACTTTTATTTCGGTATAATTCAAGCCCATACTCAATGCTTTCAACTGCATTTCCACAGTCCATCCATATGTCATATCGGACATGTTCATTTCAATCAAACGTTCATATCGAATGGCTCGAAATGGTCCAAGATCAGTAAAGTGTGCTCCGTATAAGCGCCTCATTAGCCATGTGGCCAACCAATTACCGAATCGCTGTGAATAGGTCATGGATCCAGGTTCTGCCAAGGCCTTATCGCGCGCTCCAATGACTAAATCGTAGTATCCTTCATTAATGGGGCGGACCAAATCATTTATATATTCAGGATAATCGCTGTAATCGCCATCGAGAAATACGACTATATTTGGTTTTTTATCGGGGTTATTTTTAGTTTTTTCTTGGATATAATTCAGGGCCTTTATACATGCATATCCATAACCAGGCCGATCTTCTTTTAAGACTAAGGCACCGTGTTTTTTGGCCTCTAATGCTGTTTGGTCTTTAGACCCGTTATCTACTACGATGATTTGATTGACGATAATTGGCAGGTCATTAATTACCAGGCCTATAGCTTGGGCTTCATCTCTGGCTGGAATAATGACAGTAAGATTTGAGGACACAAGGGATTATTTACCGAGTTCGATCTGTTGTTGTGGCACAATGTAGGTGTCAAAATACCAAGAGGAAAATTCCTCGAACCCTATGAATAGAAGGACTCCTGTAATCAGGATGAGTGCCCCAACGAGAATCAGATTCAGACGCTTTCGTTTGGGATCAATAGAGCATTGGTCTTGAGTGGTTTTGTATTTGTATATACCGTAAGCACCTATAATTAAGGCTATTATACGTAATAAGATAGCTCCTGTACCAAGAGAGCCGTCGTCTTGATAGAAAAAATCGGCAAAGGAGATAGCGACAATACCACTCATCAGGCCCAACATGAATAAAACTACCGGAGCTATGCAGCACAGAATGCCAGCTATTGCAGACATAATCCCGTATTTTACAGTCCACTTAAAAATATTTGGGTTCTTCATGAGTTAATAAAACGACTAAAGTTACTATTTTTTCAGAGTTTTCCCGTGGATGTGTTTTTGGTAATAATGCCAAAGATGTTCAGGAGACTGGCCCATTCGGTATTGAATTTGAATTACGACAAAGTGCCACTGCAATTGCCAAATCCCACGCTCCCTATATTTCCTGGCGGAGCTCGTTACTAAATTAGGAATAACACAAAATGATGTATGAGCATAAATTCGATCGATTAGATCCAAGTCCTCGCAAATGATGTATTTGGGATTGAATCCATTAAGGCGATCAAATAGATCTTTAGTAAGCCAGAGGCTTTGATCACCACCACGACAAACTTTAAACTTAAATCTTGTTCCCCAGGCAGCCAGATTAAGCCACCAATGATTTTGATCGAATCGCATCCGGAAACACCCCCCTTGGTTTTGGGGATCGATTCGGGATAAAATATCTTCATCATAAGCTTCACTGGGCAGGGTATCGGCGTGAATGAAATATAGTACTGGGCTTCTGGACTGCTCAGCCCCATAATTCATTTGTTTGGCTCGCCCCTTAGGACTGCTAAATAATCGGATATTCCTACTGGGTTGGTAATTTTGATAGGATGTAACCTTGGCCTGTGTATCATCTATACTCTGACCGTCAACTATTATAAATTCTAAAGTCTCAGGATGAATTGCAAAATCCCATAATTTATCGAGAGTCTTTATGATGTTTGAAGCCTCATTTAAAGTGGGAATCACCACAGATATTTTAGGTATGGATTCATTTTGTGAGACCATGGAACCAATTATCTATTTAAAGACCAGTCGTAGGGCAGATAACTGATGGCTGTTTTTTCTGAAATACTTTGTCCAGTATGGGTATTGATGAGATGGATTAGATCCTCAGTACTCCCAAAGTCATTTTTAAACCAAAGAAAAATTCTAGATAGGTATATTCGACGTTTTGTGTAATTATTTTTTGAGGTATCGCTCAAAAAATCAATGGTAGCTTGCTTGAGTTGTGCGTCTAATTTATCAGCGACATAGGCTCGGCGGGATAAATTTGGACAAGATCTAGATGCGCAATTGATAGCGAAATGGATCCTTGGCTCATCCAGTTGACGAAGAATTTCATGTTCTATATAATCTAAGGTCAAATTGGAGTAGTTTGATTTTATAATTACTTGCTGCCATGGTCGATAGAGATTTTTTATGCTTTCCAGAGGCCAATTTGAACAAATTAAGTTTACCGTAAAAGCATTGTAGGCGTTGATCCAAAAGGCTAGTTTTTTTGATTTGCTCCAAGAATTTACTTGTTTTAAATGAGCCTCTAACGCATTGAGGTACTGGCTTAATTCAACCGAATCGGTTTTGAATCCTAAATAATCCACTCGTCCGTTTTCACTCACATGACGCTGGAGTAATGAGTCCCAAAGCCCGTGGTCCAAACCTTGAGCATTAATAGAGTAAGTCATCAAGATCAAGCCAAAAACTCGAAATAATTTCAGTATTTCTTTTGCCATGGGTGCATTTCTTGATCGATGAAGGTCTTAGGAAAGTTTTCGTCTCCAGGAAAACCTAATTCGAGATCGCGTCCATCATGTGGGGCGTGTGCAGTACCAAAAATATAATCCCACAGGCTAAGAGAAATCCCGAAATTAATACCGTATCTGGCCTTTATAGGCAAATCTTTGGCGTGATGCCAGATGTGCATTTTTGGATTATTCAGCAGGTATTTTAGGGGCCCGTAATCCCAACCAATATTGGCATGATTCAAATGACCAATTGTGATAGCAAAAAAATGTATAATCGCCACGTCCTGTGCATCAAAGCCACCGATGAGCGCAATCGGAATATAAAGCAGTGATTTATAAACTATCGGCTCCATCCAGTGATAGCGCAAATGAGCTGCAAATCCCATTTGTTTCACACTGTGATGGACTTGGTGAAATTGCCAAAGCCATGGTATACGATGCATTAGAATATGTGTATTCCACTGAACGAAATCGGTCAATAAAAAGAATACTACTAGTCCTAATCCGTATGGCAGAGCATCCATATCAAATAGCATAAGTGAGGAAATTTGAAGGCTAAATAATTCTAAAAATTGATCAAATAAAAGGGCAGATGTTTCGGATAGTGCCATCAAAACAATGAGATTCAACAAAAAGAAGTTAAAAAACATGTAAAACGTATCCAGCCAAAAACCTTCTCTGAATAAGGCTTGATTTTTACGCCAGGGTATCAAGTATTCTAATGCCCAAACTACCAGGCTTAATACTATTAAACCATAAAAGTAATTGTCCCACTGCCAATTCGTGAGCAAATTAAGCAGATAGTTAAAATACCCATTATAAGTATTCCAGATAAGGTTTAGGTATTCTCTCATATTCAACAGCATCCTCCACCGTCATAATGATAGGTAGATGGACTTACAAAAATATCATTTCTATTTAAATCTGTCATTGCTTTAGCTGTTTTGTCACAAACCGCTAGGGGTTGATTGGGAAGAAGGATATGACCGTTATTGTCGTCAAAATGTGTTTGGTCACCATAATAAATAGCTGTTTTTCCCGTAAAGACGCAAGGGCCATCCTCTGGCATTGGGTCCTTGATGGCTGCCACTTCAATAGACTCGATATAGATAAGTTTATCTGTGGGGTAATTGACTGGATCAAGGATTCGATAGGGTTTTCTGGCACGTATTTCAATGGTGCCGAAACCGGCATCGGTCAATATATTAATATATTCATAGATGGGCAGACTTCCGCTAAGGCATAAGGCCCGAAGGCGTTCGTCATCTCTCAAGGATTGACTCATTTTTTGTTCACAGGTCGGGTCACTCATGACCAGTCTGCCATGGGGCTTTAAGACCCGATACATTTCTTGTATGGCTTTTTTTAGATCTTCTTCCTTGAATATATTGAACAAGCAATTTTGGGCGGCTACATCGACGCTCTGATCAGCTACAGGCAGATTCAGCGCGTCTCCTTTGCGTAATATCACAAAATCGGATGAAAACCAATGGTTTAATGCTTCGGCTTCTTTGAAGTTAACTCGAGAAGCCTCGAGCATTTCGTCAACTACATCTATACCTATTACGTGCCCCTTTTTTCTTGAAAAATATGCAAATTGTAAAAGTTCCATACCACCTCCCACTCCGACATAAAGAATTTTTGGTTGACGACTTAGATCTCGATGATGCACTGTAGAGCCACAGCCGTAGTTCATGTCTTGCATTATTTTCGGGATAGTCAGTCCGGGCAATTGCCAAATGGGATTAGTGGTACAACATAGGCCCACATCTGGACTTAGAGCGGCTTTTCTGTATACGTTTTTAGTGGTTTCTAGATAACTCATAAGGTTAAGCACTCAATTAAATTTTTAAACAAAAACACCATATCTGTCTCAGCTTTTTGTGCACTGGCAATAATATCTGCTATGTCAACTGGAGCCAAATGATCTGGATCACATTCATCAGTAAGCACTGAAACTGCGGCGACGGGTAATTTCAAATGATTGGCTACGATGATCTCAGGGACCGTGCTCATTCCAACGGCATCACCGCCAATAAGTTTCAAGTAGCGATACTCGGCTCTGGTTTCCAATTCTGGGCCTCGGACACCGACATAAACGCCTTGGTGTAATTTGATTCCATTGTTTTTTGCTATCGACAAGAGCGTTTGACTCATATTTGGATCATAGGGCATGTGCAGGTCGACAAAACGTTCTCCCAACTGATCTACCCCCGTAAAGGCAAGAGGGGAACTACCTTGAAGATTGATGTGATCGTTAATGAGCATCATCTCTCCTTTTTTGAAATTGAGATTTAATGCTCCTGAGGCATTGCTAACCAAAAGCTTTTTGATGCCTAAGGAGTGCATTACCCTCACAGGGAAAGTGACCTCTATCGCGGTGTATCCCTCGTATATATGGAAACGACCCTGCATAATTATCACTTTTTTTCCTCCCAAATCACCGTAAATTAGCTTGCCTTTATGAAATTCTACGGTCGCCGATGGAAAGTGAGGAATTAGTGTATAATGAACTTCGGAAATCACACTAATTGAGTCTACTAATCGACCAAGCCCCGTACCTAAAATAAGTCCAATTTCCGGTCGATCAAATCCTCTTGCAATTAAAAAATCGCAGGCTTCCTTAATGTGACGAATAAGTTTCGGTTTCATTGAATCAGAGATTTAAGAACCTCGTAGGGCTCCAGATCAGATAATATGTCGATGTCATTTTTTTCATCCAAAATAGCAGTTTTATATGGGTTCAAATTAATCAAAGTATCGCTCAATACCGACGCTGTGCCCCATTTTTTATCCGTAAATATTTCTGAAATTAGCCGCTTGAATCCTATTAGGTAATACCCACCATCTTTGGCTGGACCAATAACTGCATCGTGCTCATTTAAAGCATCGAAAGCGCTTTCAATAAGTTTAGGCGATAGATCGTATAAATCACTACCAATCAAAATCACCTGGGCAGCCCCTTGATTAAATGCTTTCTCTATAGCATATGCCATGCGCCGGCCTAAATCCTGACCATATTGAACGGTTTTTTCAAATTTATTGGACTCAAATGCGTCTTGGGTTTGGATATAGGTGCTGTAATGCACAACCTTCCTGGCCTCAACTTGAGCAGCTATTTTGGCGGTATGTGCCATTAAAAATTCATAAATTGTTAAGGCTTTTTCTTTACCAATACTTGCCGCAAGGCGAGTTTTGCACCTACCCAAAACTGGATTTTTGCAAAAAATCAATAAATGTTTACAGGCTTTTGACATGGTGAGATATGGATTTAAAATTCAGGAGACCCTCGATTAATAAACTTGACCCAATGCTTGTTGTATCCGTGAATAGATTGGGTTATTTTTTCTAGAGAATCGACCACAGTTTTTCCTGAATTGTACCATTGGAACAATCCACCATATAAGTTATATACCTTTTGATAACCCAGATTTTTGAGTTTTTCACCAATCTTCTCAGACCTAACGCCGATGGAACAATACACCACCAAATGGGATGAGGGGTCTAGTTTGAGCTCCTGTAAAACTTTCGTGTTAAATTCTTTATCGCCCACAAAGTAAGCATTTTTTATATGCGATACATCAAATTCGGTGCGTGACCGGCTGTCTAAAAATACTGCTGAATTATTACTTTGCCACTCAAAAGCCGTTTGCTGGTCCACATAAGGGATATTTCCTGAATTGTATTGTCTCAGAGCCTCTTCGATGGTATTTTGACCCGCTACAAATAGCGGACCAAGCAAAAATATTATATGGATGAGGTACCTGTTCATGCGACCGCGCCTTGACAACTGCTTCCTGACCCAGCAGTACAGCCGTAACAGTGCTGAGATACTCTAATTAGGCGTCCGTTCATTAAATCATTCTCGAATTCACTGATATGTTTGCGTTGATCTTGAATTGGCATCTGAAGCATTTGATTGAAATCACAATCGAAGAGATAACCATCCCAAGATACCGAGAGAGTATTCGTACACATGACGGCCTGGGCAGCAGCGGGGTTATACGCATCGACTAGTGCCCACATGTAATCGTCGTAATTATCTGAAGCAATTAGGTAGTCTAAAAACCGGGATATGGGCAGGTTCGTCAAGGCAAATAAATTATTAAATTGAATGTCAAAACTTTGGTCCAGACGCTGTTTAAATTCTGCGGACAATGCATCTTGATCTCCAGGTAAAAATGCCCCGCTGGGATTGTAAACTAAATCCAATTTGAGACCACTCTGTGGTTGTCCATACCCAATATCGTTGAGCATTTTAAGGGCTTTAATCGAGTCATTAAAAACACCAGAGCCCCGCTGTCGATCTGTTTTTTCTTCCGTCCAATGGGGCATGCTGCTTACCACGTTAACACCATGTTTAGCAAAGAATTCAGGTAAATCATGGTATTTTTTGTTGGCCACAATGATGGTCAAATTACTGCGTACGATGATGTCATCCACCCCGCAGGCTTTGGCCTGAGTGACAAACCATCTAAAATTTGGATTCATCTCTGGAGCTCCTCCAGTTAGATCAAGTGTTTTGATATTACTGCACTTTAGGGCCTTAAGGCAGTGTTCCATAGTATTTTTGGTCATGATTTCTTTGCGATCTGGACCAGCATCTACATGACAATGAGTACAAACTTGATTGCACATATAACCCAGATTAACCTGTAAAATATCGAGTTGTTTTGAGCGTAATGGAGCCTTTAGGGTGTCAATGACGCGGTCTTCAAACTTCGGCGCGTCTTCTTCACTAAAGATGCCCCCTTCCAATAGGCTCAATTGACACTCAGTTTGGGCTAATGGACTTTGTCGTTTTCGTAGGGACTTTAGTGATTTAAACCGACTCATACTGGTTTTAGGAATCCAATTTATTCACTTTATTCATCATCATGACTCCGTGAACCAGACTAGCCCCACTTTTTATGGCAGCCCCCACGTGCACGGCTTCCATCATTTCATTTTTGGTAATACCCCGTTCAAGACCGTCTTTAGTGTAAGAATCGATGCAGTAGGGACACATTTCGGTGTGTGCTACAGCAAGTGCGATTAGTGATTTTTCTCTCGCAGTTAAGGCACCTTCTTGAAATACACTATTATAGTACTCAAAGAATTTTTCACCAAGGGATTCATTCCATTCGGTAATTCGACCAAATTTACGTAGGTCTTTGGGATCGTAATAGGACATAGAAATGAGTTTTCGCGGCAGTCTTGCCAATTCATCGCATTAAATATACGATTTCAATGAGAAGCAATCCAAAGGAAATATGGTCTTTTAGAATGTATAAATCATGCTAATTCCGTTTCATTATCAGAGGCCATAGAACTAAATTATTTAAAATAGATATAGATGGCCGTAACGATCAAGACAATCAGTCCACCGACAGGTTTGGTATATGGCCAAGGCTGGATATCCACTTGTTTGGTATAAGTTAGGTCGTAAGCTTCCGTACGAGGATAAAATTTGCCAATCAAGAGCATGATTAATATGTTTAGCGTAAATAAAATCGCCATCACGTCTAGATAATGTAATCCGAAATAGCCTTGAGATTCAATCATAGCTAATGACTGTGGATCTGAAATTCCATCGAGTTTTGCCTGATTAATTGCTTGGGAAACATAATGGGGTTGTAGGAAAAATTGACTTATAATATACAGCAGTGAACCTGAGATTAATCCAATTTTTGCAGCGATAGCAGGGACTCTTTTGGTCAAATAACCCACTACAATGATTGTCAAAATTGGAATGGAGTAAATGCCGTTGATTTCTTGAAGATAATCGAATAAACTACCTGCATTAGCAATGAATGGAGCTATGACCATGGCACCAAAAGCTAATGCAATACCAAACATTTTTCCTTTACGGACAACCGTGACCTCATCGGCCTGAGGATTGAAATGTTGTTTGTATATATCCACCCCAAACAAGGTCACAGAACTGTTCAGTACGCTATTGAAAGAGCTTAGAATGGCCCCAAAAATTACTGCTGCAAAGAATCCTAAAAAAGCAGGAGGTAGAACTGCCGAGACCAATTCTGGATAGGCTTGATCGACAGAGGTTAAGTTTGGAAACATATGATAGGCAATAATTCCAGGAAGAACAACAATAATTGGCCCTAATATCTTAATGAAGGAGCCTAGTAGAAGTCCCTTTTGTCCTTCCTTGAGATTTTTGGCCCCTAGTGCCCGCTGAATAATCTGCTGATTGGTCCCCCAATAAAACAATTGAACCAACATCATACCGGTAAAAATGGTGTAGAAAGGTACTGGATCCGTTCGTTCACCCATAGACTTAAGTTTCTCTGGGTGCTCGGTAGTTAAAACGTTCAGCCCATCGATCACACTGCCGTCACCGATAGCCATAAGGCCCAATACTGGAATCATCAATCCCCCGATTAATAGACCAATGGCATTAATGGTATCAGATACAGCAACTGCTTTTAACCCACCAAACACGGCGTAAACAGAACCCACAAGGCCAATACCCCAAACACACAGGTATATGGCCTGAGTGTTACTTACCCCAAAGGCTTCGGGAATATTAAACATTCCACTTATGGCCACTGAGCCTGAATAGAGAATCACAGGTAAAAGCACCACTACATAACCAGTTAAAAATAGGGCAGAGGTAATTGTTTTTGTGCTTGTGTCGAATCGGTTGGCCAAAAATTGGGGTACTGTGGTTAGACCACCTTTGAGATAACGAGGCATCAGAAATATTGCTGTTACTACCATAGCAATGGCCGCTAGGCTTTCCCAGGCCATCACAGAAAGACCACTTTCATAAGCCGAGCCATTGAGTCCAACAATTTGCTCTGTTGAGAGGTTAGTTAGTAAAAGCGATCCAGCGATGACTCCGGCCGTGAGACTACGTCCGCCAAGAAAATACCCGTCGGCAGTTTTTTCATTGGTTTTTCTTGAGGAACGATACGCAATTATCGCTACAAGTGCCGTAAAAGCTGTGAAGGAAATGATGGTCATGGATTAGGTTTTTGAGTTCTTAAAGTTAGTCATTTGAAAAGTCTGAAATCACATCTGAATAGTCCGTAATTCGACCTACATTTTGCAACTTGATGGCTGCCATTTTCAGGCCCGTAGCCATGCATTGTTCCGGTTTTTGACTTTGGATATGGCCATACAAAAAACCGCTCCAAAAGGCATCTCCGGCTCCGGTCACATCCATTATTTTATCTACTTTCAGAGCAGAAAGCTTTATGATTTCTTGGCCTTGCTGGCTGAGTTTTGCTCCTTCTTTACCAAGTGTAAAGCAAATAATTTTTGCCCCGATATCGTGTAAATAATTAAAAACGGCTTCATGGCTTATACCCTTACCCAGGAGGCGATTCACATCATCCTGACTAATTTTTACCAAGGGACCGAGGCGGCAATAACGGGCGATGGCCTCTTGTGCTTGTTTTTGATCTGGCCAAATTTTTTCACTGTAGTTGATATCGATGCTCAGTTGAACACCTTTTTTTGCCGCGCGCTCTGCTCCTGACAAAATTGTCTCCCGGGCAGGCTCAAGACTTAGGGCAAAACATGTGGTGTGATAAATCTTGGCCGATGACAATAAGGAATCGGGTATTTGCTCGGGATCAATTTCTTTATCGGCCCCGCGATAAGCCAGAAACTCCGGGGTGCCAGCAGTATTATTAATAAATATGGCGGTGCTCGGGATATTATCTATCTTTTTTACGTAGCTTTTATCTATGCCCGCTTCGTCAAATCGAGTCAGCATGTAATCCCCAAAACCATCATTGCCCACACTTGAAATCATCGTCACCTTCATGCCCAAATGGGACATATTCATGGCTACATTTGTGGGGGAACCACCCAAATAACGAATATAGTCAATAGTTTCACTAATGGGCGCTTCGGCTTGGGCACCAATAAAATCGATGAGTGTTTCCCCAACACATATTAAATCTATTGACTTATGGAGTCCTTTTTTTGGATTCATGGCGATCAAAAGCTAAGGTTAGGCTCTGGCTTCAGGCCTTAGTCTCAGGGCCAGTACAGCGGCGATTACAAAAAATATACCACCAAAGAGGATCGCATTAATTGCACTCCCTCCCAGTAAGTATTTCATGATTGGTCCAAAGGTCAAGGTCTCAATTCCCATTGGAATCACAATCATCATATTCAATATTCCCATATAGACCCCTCTACGATCTTGAGGCACAATTTTTGAGACCATGCTGTAGGGAATACCCATCATTGCGGCCCAACCAATGCCGAACAAAATCATGGGGAACAAGACGGTAATCGGATCACTTATGTAGGGTATGATTATAAGGGCAGCCCCAGTACCCAAAAGACTGGCTGCATAAGTTATTTTACCACCAAACCGCATGGTAATTGGCACCAAAAGTATTGCAACCGCTATGGTTGTGATATTGTAAGTGGTGCTCATTTTGGCGGCTTGTCCGAGTGCCTCAGCACCATCAAACCCCATTGATTCCTGGAAGAGAGGTGCGATGTACTGCCAATAAATGAATAAAGCATACCATTGAAATAGATAAACACCAGCCAATTGCCACATGAATTTTGGCATTTCTTTAACCGCGCCAATAATTTCATTAATTGGGGTGCGGACACGTGTCATGAAGGATTCAGATCGCTGCGATTCTATCCCTTTTAACTCTTCAGCTGAGGGGGAAATTTCAGGAGTTTTCAACACCGACCAAAGAATGGTCAAAACTGATAATAGAGCCCCCAAGAAAAAAGAATAATAAAGCCAGGTGGGGATACCCACCGCTTGTGTTGAACTGTCTGAAGCGAACCAATCTTGAAAAATAAAGATGGAAGCATTTGCCAAAACGATTCCAGCTCCGACAAATAAACTTTGCATTTGGTAACCCAACGAAAGTTGTTCTTCGGGGAGCTTATCACCTACAAAAGCACGGTACGGCTCCATTGCCATATTATTACCCACGTCCAAAATCCAAAGCAGACCCACAGCAAACCAGAGTGTTGGACTATAGGGAAAGGCGAACAGACACAAACTCCCGATCAGAGCGCCAATTAACAAATACGGTTTTCTTCTTCCCCATTTGGGAGACCACGTTTTATCTGATAGGGCCCCGATGATGGGTTGAACTAATAGCCCAGTTACGGGTCCGGCCAGATTGAGTATTGGGAGTTCTTCTGGAAGTGCTCCTAAAAAAGAAAAAATTGGATTGATGGCAGTTTGTTGCAGTCCAAAGCTGAATTGGATGCCCAAAAAGCCTACATTCATGTTCCAGATATCCCAGAACGAGAGTCGTGCTTTGATGGTCATGATTTAAATTTTTGGTCGGTTGTCGATTATAAAATCCAGGTACCCCTTAACACTTTAATAGGGCGTTCGTTAACTAGTGTCAAGATGCACAAAAAATATCAGAAAATCTCGAATTGCGGAGAGGATATTTCATATGAATTTACGAAATCGTTTTCGATTTCACGAATCATACAAATGGCGAACTCTTATTCCAGGACGGGTATGAGAATTTCGGCCACCCATTTCATACTGTCACCTCCCTCATGGGGGTCATTACGATAAATTTCGATGACCTGATCTCCCAATCTAATACCATTTATTTGGGCATGATCAATCAGTGTGTACCAGCCCTGTTGAGAAATTCGATAGTTCCCGTTAAATATGGCTTTGATATAGCGACCTGAACTTGTGAACTTAAAGGCGACCTCTGGATGTTCTGGTAAGTTTTCTTTGGGATCAATCGGAAAACAGAAGTCAAATTCTAGTTCCTGATTCTCTTTATTCCATTGGCCCACCTGAATCATGGGATCTCCTCGAAGCTCTATGTCGTTACCTTTTAGGTAATCCATCACAATACTGATTTGTCGTAACATGCCCTGTGCTTTACCTGCCTCTTGCGTTTTAACAGGGATGTAGGCACAATAAATCGCCGGTAAAATCGTGTCCGTAATACTGTGGACGTTAAAATTTTTACACTTTTCTAAAAGTTCTTTAGCCAAAGACTCCGTCAATTTAATACTTCGTTCAGGCACATAACTTTGACCTATAGGCATCAGCAATTTTTGCATCATTGGATGATCTGTTGCCTTAAAATGTCCTTGAACCCGAGTAGTATTGTCCGAATTTCGATCTATTTGCCAAGTGACTTGCATGCTGCCAAGGGGGCTTTGGATATCTTGGGTGAGTTTGTTGTAAAAGCTCAGACCTCTATTATTAATAAAGACCGAATCGTGTTGATCAAATTCAGGCCAAGCCCTTAAATGATCAAAGACTACTCCCGGTGGTTGCTTGGTTGAAAAGCTTACTTTGTAATGGTAGGGGAAGACAAATAAATAGGACAAGACCGATATAGCCAGCAAGAATCCAGTCAGAACTATGAATTTTTGTTTGGATTTAGGATTCATCTGGATATAGAATTTCGATCATGGTTTGTCCTACATTGATCCCTTGCTGCAATCCAACTTCAATGGCAGCTCGGTAGTGAATACCACCATACATTCTTGAAATAGCGGCCTCTTGAGCGGCCTTATTGAATGATTCAAATGAACGAATCGGCAAGCCATAGGGTACTTCTGTGTCATCATCAAAGCTGAAGTCATTACCAAATATTTCCGTGAGCACAGCAGAGGCTGCTCCCGAGACGACGGAATGACCTGAACTATATTCTGGAAATGGAGGGGTTTGAAGCACAGGCTTCCAATTTTCATCGATATATTGATTGATGAGGGTCTCTGGCCGTATCAAATTACTTCGGTATTTTTCATCCCAACAACTGATAAAGGCGTCAAAAATCGCCATTGAAGTATGGGTATATGCCTCAACAGTTTCATTAAAATTCAAATTAGCTTCATTACAAGCAATTTTTGTTATACCAATCCAATGTGCTCCAGGAGTTATTTTCTTGGTCGCAAACATAAGGTGCCCTCTGGTTACCGATACATATGGATTGCAGTCCCAGAACTGAGCCATTTTGATTTCTTCGGAGGCGTCACCCAGAGCCTCGATACTTTGACTTGTATGGTAAACTTCTATGAGTTCTTTATAGAAGGTGCTGCTTTTTTCCATTGAAAAAGATGGTGGAGGAACAGGTTTGAACTGACTCGCTGAATCCAGGACAAAAGGTCTAATTTTATTCCAATGTGGTTCGATACCGTCCATATAGGCAGGTGGTGTTGGTTGCCAGCGAGAAGGATCTTCAGTAATCACAGTAAATTTGGGCATGGTGCGTGTTTGATTGTATTGATCAGTATTCATCCAGCTTTTTATATGAGCTGCTACGGATAAACCGTAGGTTTTAGCCTTATTGAAGGCAGGTTCATTTTTTTTAGACCACAGTTGATAGAGACTGTCCCGATATTTAGCTACTCGCTCCTCTGAAAAAACCAGCGCTTTACTGACATCGATATGGGCAATAAGGGCTGCTAAGGGATAATTAAGGGTTGTATCTTTAGCGAGAGGAATGGGCTTTAAGTGCTCAATTGCGAAGGTTAAAGACCGCATACTTGAGTCTCTTTGTACCAAGATTTCATGGGCCGCAATATTGGGATAGGCATAAATTCTGCTGGCTACAGGAGGGGAAAAAATGTCATGAACCATTATGTCGGTAATGTGATCTACACTACTCTGGAAATCTGATGCTGTCAGTTCTATGTGCTGTTTGGAAACACATCCCATCATACAGACTATCAAGATTGATAATAGGCTTAGCGCATTAGGGCTGGATTTGAAAAATTTCGATGGCTTCATTGTTATAGATTGCGATTAAATAATTTTGTTTTTTGAATTTGATTAAATCTAGGTGACGTACGGATTTATTCCAAAAATCGAGTCCTAGATCCGCTGTGGGTATTATGGTGCCGTTGGTCTCAAGGAGTATTCCTGAAAAAGAGTCAAATCTCCCATGAAAAGGAATGACACCAAAATAATTGCCACCCACAAGGACTTCACTTTGTTGGTCGAGGTCGAAGTCAGCGACTAAAAACTCATGAATTGGACCCAATTGGAGCTGGAAGTCAAACGGCACAAAATGATATCTTTCCCCATTATTCTCAAGATAGCCACTAGACAATTCATTGACGATTAACACATCGGCCTGATCCAGTTCAAGACCTTGGATTGATTCAATTGGTGTTTGGGCAAAATCGTCGTACTGGGTATAGTTTTTTCTAAGCATGACCATCTGCGCTGCTAAATCATCAAGACCCAAAAGGGGATAGTCTCCATTTTGGTGAAAGGTTGTCAAAATGGTTTCTCTTACTCCGTTTTGGTCAAAGTCGTGATACCATAATTTCATCGGATGTTCGGGGCTTGCTTTGAGTTTTGAATTGAGTCCCCAATTACCCAATAAAATATCCATATCGCCATCTTGGTCGATATCGTATAATTCAGCTCGTTGCCAAAGCCCATGTGTCATGGGAAGTGACGTTTTATGTTCTTTGAATCCCGATTGCGTTTGAACAAACATTCTCGGGGCCATCCAGTGTCCTATTACAAATAGATCCATTAGCCCATCTTTATTGTGATCCAACCAAATGGCATCTGTAACCATCCCTAAGTTCTCGAAAGTATGCCATATTTCACCTTCCCGGAATACATATGATTCAGGTATTTGCCCAAAATCTTGGGGTAGGCTAAAATTACCAATAAAGAGTAATTCATCTTCACCTCTAACCACATGAGTATTGGCCGTCATTCCCTTTAATATTTCACCTTGTCCCTCCAGATTGGACAGGGTCCAAACTCGATTTTCAAAAACTTTTGCTGAGGGTCGAACTGAATTTCCGGCGGCTACCATTACCAATCGATCGGACCCTTGAGAGCGATAAATGGCGGCATCAACAAATTCGGACAGACTATCTTGTATAGAGCTAAATGGCTCAACTGATTGATAACCATTATTTTGTGATAGATAAATTTTTGTGGCCTGACCTTTTCCTCCACTGATGAGTAGATCTTTTTGCCCGTCATTATCAAAATCATGAGCTAAATAAGCCGGTCCATGATCAGAGGCTTTATATGGGATTAATTTCTGTGTGTTGAAATCAGAAAATTCATCTTCTCGATGGATAAAATCAATACCCAAACCGTCTTTTTGCTTGATAAACTTGAGGCTCCTTGTTGCCGCACTTTCAGTGTCGAGTTCTATATGATCCATTGGACTGCTTGGCTCATAACTTATGAGAATAGAACCGCCTTTGGGTTTACTTTTGACCCATTGCTGATCACCATTGGGCCAGACTATTTTTAATCCTTTAAACTGTTCTGAATCGGGTAGGTGAAAATGTATTAATGGCTCTGAACTGGATTGAAAACCACGAACTGGATAAAGTTCTCGATATTGTAATCCATCTTGTTGGTATAAATAGGCTTTTGTGCCCAGTCCATATGGGTTCTCAGGTAAATATTTCAGTGAGATACTAAGCCCGGGAATATGAGTGGTCGCCTCGATTCGTGAATCTTTTACTGATTTAATGCGCTGATTTACGTACAAGCTTACCGGACTATCCGTATTATTAGTAACGATATCCAAGTCCCCATCTCGATCTAAATCCCCCACTACAGAGGCCCCTGATAAACTGGGTTTTGAATCGTTCCAGGTGCTACTCACGTCTTTAAAACCAATCCCACTTTGACCCTTGAAAAAATAATTTTCTGCAGCTCCTGAGGGCATGCGTTCAATGGCCGTTTGATCTACGAGTCGCCCGTCGTTGATCTGCCTATGGATTTCTTGATTGGAGATATATTTAATGTAATCCAAATTGTTTGGACGCCGGGTTATGCCGTTTGAAATGAAAAGGTCTAAGTGTCCGTCCAAGTCATAATCACCAAAAAGGGCACTCCAACTCCAATCTGTCGCGGCCACATCACTGTAAAGGGCCGTCTCAGAAAAATTACGACCATTTTGATTGACAAAGAGCATGTTACGGCTGTACTGATAATGATAGCCATAAGCTTTTGTTCTGAGCAGTAGAGTTTGAACGGCGTCGTCCCCTTCACTGGTTTTAAGTAGCTTTTCGCTTTCGGGGAGCATGTCTAAAGAGATCAAATCGGGCCATCCATCATTATTGATGTCACCTACATCATTACCCATTGAAAATCTTGAGGTATGACTGAATCGCTCCCTTAATTGTTCCGTAAAGGTACCGTCTTGATTATTATGATAATAATAGTCGTCTTCGTGAAAGTCGTTACCCACATAAACATCTGGCCATCCATCCTTATCTAAATCAGCCACACTAACGCCGAGACCGTAGGCATTAACGCCTCCTAAAATTCCCGCTTGCTCGCTTACATCAACAAACTCATTACCATCGTTTCGCATGAGGCGATCCCCGGTTTTGGCATGCCTGGTGTAGCGTAAGTCAACTTTGCCAAAAGACTCCTGAGTATGTACTGCATGATTCAGGATGTAGAGGTCTAGATCACCATCCTGATCGTAATCGATCAGGGCAGACATGGTGCCGTAGTCTTGAAGGTTTAATCCGAAAGCCGCAGAAGACTCGGTGAACGTCAAATCTCCGTTATTGATATACAGTTCGTTATGGCCTTTAAATCCGTTCAGCCCAACGACGGCCTGGACATAAAGATCCATGAGTCCGTCCTTGTTAGCATCAAACATCAAACAGCCCGTTTGCCAATCACTGAAGCCTTGAACGCCGGCTTGAAGTGTGATATCTTTAAATTTCATATCCCCTTGATTTAAATACAAGGTATTTGGTCCTTGATTTGCGCTGAAATATAAATCCGGCAAACCATCATTATTAATATCACCCATGGCTGCTCCGCCACCGTTGTAGTAATATAGATAGTCCAGAATGTTCAAACTGTCGCTGGGTTTGAGCTTATTTTCAAAAGACAAACCGCTTTGTATCGCTGAATGTACCTCAAAAAGAGGCGTTTGCTTTTTATTGCAAGAAAACAAACTCAGCATCATCATCAATGGGCCATATGTCCAAAAAGATCTTATCATCCAGGGGCTAATTGTTGAGGTTTTCAGAGAGTCGATAAACTTGAGGCTTTTGATCGTTGATGGCCACGAAAATAAAGGTATTACCAGAGGCGTCCTCAAATGGTTTGATGTGTTTAATCTCATCCCGCACATAGAGCCCACTGTCCTGATAATTCTGCCAAGTAAATTTTTGTGCACCATCATTCAATAACACACTACCAAAGTCCGAATCTAGACGGGAGAATTGAGGTCTGAACTCGTGATTATTGCCCCCAGTAATGATGTCCATGGCTCCATCATTATTGACATCTACGCAGGCGATACCACAAATGCATGAAAGTTGGGCACGCGACGGCAGGTCCTTAAAACTAAAAATACCTTCTCCTTCATTGTAGGCGATGACCGAATTGGCATATCGAGCCTCTAGGACAGTCGTTCTGTCCAAAACTGCTTTTGAAAAAAGTTCTTGAATAGATTTTTTAGCGTATTCAGACGCCTTGAGGTTTTGTTTTTTCAAAGAGACCATTTGGGTAGTCATCTCCTTTTTCTGGTGAATGGGCATATCGCGCTGGTCAAGATATTGAGAAATGATTTGCTCATAGGTCCCGTTATTATCAAAATCATTAATCCAAAGCCGCATTGGGGCATCTTCACCCGGCATATAATGAATATTACTACCTTGATTACCCAAAATTAAATCTAAATCTCCATCTCCATCTAGATCAGCCACGTTCAGGGTATTCCACCATCCATTATGCTGGTCTAAATTACTAGATAGTCGAACCAACCCGTTTTCTTTCCAACGATAAAGCTGAGGTGATCCCCAATCAGCGACGGTAATCAATGTTGGTAGTCCATCGAGGTCGAACCACTGTGCCGCTGTAACCATTCCCGCATCTTGTAAGGCTTTAGCTTTTGCGGTTGAGGCATTAATGAAGGTCCCGTCACCTGTGTTTTCTAGGTAAAAGTGTTGTGGCTTCATACCGTAAACCCCTACGATACTTCTTGAGGTAACCACTAAATCAAGGTCACCATCTTGATCAGTGTCTTGGGGAGCGATGGCGGAAATATTGTTGATATTACTTATGGTTATGGGCCCGGATTTTGTGAATTTCCCTTTACCGTTGTTGATATATAATCTAATTGATTCTCTCGCAATCTCGTCGACCTGATTGCCTCCTGAACCAACGATTAAATCTAGATCACCATCTTGATCCACATCGGTAAATGCAGCGGCAGTGTCCTCAAATGAAGCATCCTCACTGAGTGATGAGCTTATTTTTGTTTTGAGGGTTCCGTTTCCCTGGTGTATCATGATTTGGCCGGCCTGTCCTTTTGCCCCACCGATGAAAACATCTTGATTCCCATCTTGATTCAGGTCACCGACGGCCAAACAGGGGCCTTCTTGAGAGATCATTTTACCGAGTAACCCCTCGTAGTCAAAATCGTTATAGTGATTTTCTTGATGCTCGATAAGAGCCAAATTACTGAGCTGTTTCAGTAGGGTTTTCCGTGATTTTGCAGGCATTCTACTAGTACTAAATTTTGAGGTCGCATCTGTCTGATTTAGTTGAAGCATTTTATTAACCGGAACCTCACGTAAAATAGTGCGGGCATCATTGGGCCATAACACCTCCAAGGAGTCGATCATTCGTCGATGACCTAATCCGATTGTGATTACGTAATCCATTGAGGACTGAAATCCTCTCGAGGGTTGTAGCTCTTGAACCATTTTTTCTTGGCCTAAATACATCTTGACTGTACTTCCGATGGCAAATTTATTTTCAGGACTGCCATTTAATTGAAGTTTGATATAGTTATTTTGATCAATTTCATTAGTGTGGTTTTCATACACAAAAGCCTGCATGTTCACATTATTCACCACCAAATCTAAATCTCCGTCATTATCTAAATCACCGTAGGCGGCACCATTGGAAAGACTAGGTACTCCGAGCCCCCAGTCGTTCGCCTTATTTTCAAAAGTCAAGTCTTTTTGATTGTGAAAAGCGTAGTTTGGTAATGGGTAAACGGGCATTTTATTGATGATTGAATCAATTGCCTCTTTTTTACCCGTCAAAGCCATATCCTGTATGATTTCGTTGGCAAAGAAATCTACAAAGTCCAAATCAGTCAAATCATGATTGATCCCATTGGTGACATAAATGTCTCGATAGCCATCGTTGTCCATATCAAAAATCAGTCCCGACCAACTCCAGTCTGTGGCTGAGACCCCACTGAAATAGGCAATTTCTGAAAAACTATTATTACCATTGTTCAGCTGTAGAGTATTTTGGATGAACTGTTGAAAAAAGTCTTTGCTCTGCTTGAGTTTAAATACATTATAGCCTTCAAATTCCATAACAGATTTGACGCGCTCATCCCCATCTGGCAACATATCTGTAATGAAAATATCGTTCAGTCCATCGTTGTTGATGTCAGCCATATCGACTCCCATAGCAGAAAGGCAAAGGTGAGAAGTCCAATTTTTAATATCCTCAGTAAATGAGCCGTCTTGATTATTCAAATAGAGATAATCACGCTCATAAAAATCGTTTGAAACATATATGTCTGGATAATTATCATTATTGACATCGCTGACCATAACTCCTAGTCCAAAGCCAATGAGACTACCGTAAATTCCGGCCTCTTCACTCACATCTTTAAAAACGCCTTGATCATTGCGCAATAGCATGTCACCGACTCCTCTGAACATTTTAGGTACATTCCAATCTTGAGCCCTTATCTCGCGCTGATGTGCAAATCCAAGGCTACTGACGGGAATGTTGCTGTTATTCAGGATATAGGCGTCTAGATCCCCGTCCTTATCGTAATCAAAAAAGCTAGCATGGGTAGAAAACCCAGTTTCAGCGAGATTATATTTTTTGGCTTGTTCACTAAACGTTAAATCACCATTATTTATGAAGAGGTCATTATTGTGATTCTCCCCTTCCATATTCCCAGCATTACTAACATAGATATCTAGAAGTCCGTCTTGATTGATGTCGACCATGACCACCCCTGTAGACCATGGTTTGTTTCCTTCAACCCCAGCAAATTCTGAAATATCTTGAAATTTCCAATTGCCTTTATTCAAATACAATTTATTAGCCCCCATATTAGCTGTAAAATAAATATCGGCTAGGCCATCATTGTTGATATCCCCAACGGCAACACCTCCACCGTTATAAAAATTTCTGTATTTGAAAATATTGAAATCTTTTTGGTTTTCTACTTTATTACTAAAGGTGATATTCGATCGCTCGGAAGCCACTAAACTAAAACGCTGAGGTTCATTACTGATTGTTTCCTGGGCATTGTCACAATCCAATAACATTAAAGCAGCGATACAAAAAATCCAATATATTTTATTCATCTTGTACTTATTTTTTAAAGACTAAAGGACTATTGTTATTTCTGGCCATAATCCAAAGAGTATCATTAGTTCGGGGTAATGCCGTCCACGCTCGACCTGCACCTAACCATGGCTCTGTGGTAATTTGCTCAAATTTAAATTTTCCATTATGATTTATTAATGCACCTCCTTTGAAGGCATCTAGTCGACCAAGTTGAGTACTGATTTCGTAGTCATTTCCACATGGCAAAAGATCAATTAGCCCATCTTGATTCAAATCCACGGCTTTCAAGTCACGAACACTGGAGTACTGTATATCGTGTGGTAGGTAATATTTTTTAAAACGATTATTACCTGTGTTCTCAAAATAACAACTATTCAGTTCGGTTACTTTCTTGATGAGTCCTGCTTCAAGGGCGCGATTCCCGAATAATTCACTTACGCTCGCACGTCCAAAGCTTTCATAAGACAAGTACTTTTTGTTGAGCATGGGCACTTGTTTCACCAATTCATCTTTTGAGGCCACTGTGGTCTCTGTATTCTGACGGACATAAGTGACTACAGTTTCTTGGGATTGATTTTGATCAAAATCATAGCGATATAGGCGCATCGGGTTTTGATTAGAGGCAGTCCATCGCAGATTGGTACCCCAATTTCCCGCTGCAATGTCTATGTCTCCGTCACGATCAAAGTCAGCTACGGCAATGGACTCCCAAAGCCCATATTCTTGATCCAGATTGGTCATTAAGGAGCGATGCAGTCCGTTGGCGTTTTGTATCCAAAGCGTTGGAGTATTCCATGGACCACATGTCACAGCGTCCTTTAAACCATCGCCATTAAAGTCGCTCCATATTAGGTCGCTAATTGGGCCAGATTTACTGAAGGCCTCTCCCCATATTTTGGTTTGATCACTAAATTGGCCGTTACCCTCATTTCGTAAGAGGTAATGAACAGGATCTACCCCGAATTCCAATGAGACAGCTTTAGCAGTAAATACCAAATCTAAGCGATCATCTTGGTTTAAATCGACTGCTGTGATTTTATCGGTAGTTTGTATGAAATTAGGTAGTGCCTGCGTGTCATGCACTAAACGTTTACCCGTGTTCAGATAAAGCCTGGGTTTAAGTACCTCTCCAGTTTTAAATTCATTACCCCCATGACCAATAATCAGATCATTTAGCCCATCATTATTAGAGTCAAAGATTAGAGCAGCAGTTCCTTCGCTCAGGGCATCTATCTTATCATCCAAGGCTGACCGAGTAAGAGTTCCATCATGATTTTGATAAAATACTGCCGTGTTTTGGCCTTTGGCACCAGTTATTACAAGATCTTGTAATTTATCTCCATTTAAATCACCTACAGCCATCGCTGGTCCTTCGTTACTGTGGGCATAAGGGGTAAGAGGGTTGCGATTAAAGTCCAACGAACTGCGCTCTTCGTGATGCCAATCAATACCTGTTGTTAATGCCTCCATCAATGGTTTTGTTTCAGGTTTATATCGGCTGCGAAATCTCAATTGGTCATTATTTTGGCGCTCAATTATAAGGCGTTGATTTGTTTTTACTTTCTTAAGGACCTGGCGACCTCCTGCAGGCCATTGAATTACAAGTGAATCCAGCTTTTCAATATTACCAAGGCCAAAATGTAATTCGGGAGGGCTGGCAGATAAAAACCCTCTTGTCGTGTAGTTTTCACGTGTGAAATTTTGGTCTTGGTCATATGCCGTTACCCGCGCGCCGATAGCGTTTTTATTTGAAGTATTGTCAACAAGAACAACACTCAAATAGTGCTGTCCTGGTTGCTGTTGCCGGGCTTTATTTTCCATGATGAAACTCGGGTCCAAGGTGTTGTTAACTACTAAGTCAAGGTCCCCATCTAAATCTAGATCGGCATAGGCTGCCCCATGGCTAAAACTCGAAATAGCGGGCATCCATTGATCGCTGATATTGATTAATGACTGTCCGTTGGTGTTTTTAAATAGGTAATTCGTTGTCTTTTTTTCCGGAATGTTCTGGATAAAATTCAGAGCATCACGTTTCATATTGCGTCCGAGCTGTTTTTGAATTTCTTCATTAGCGATGAAATTGATATAATCCATATCGTTTGTAGCACCAATAATTCCATTAGAAACAAATAAATCTGAGTAGCCATCCAAATCAAAGTCAGCTATAAGGGGACTCCATGACCATTCTGTAGCAGAAATACCTGCGGCATTACTAATCTCACTAAACACCTCATTGCCACGATTCAGGTGCAGAGTGTTTTGCATGAATTGATGGGTGTAGCCGTTCTTTATATATTGGTTGTAAAGCTGAAAGTTAAATTCCGTGCCTGAACTTTTATAGGTCACTAAATCCTCTGGAAGCATATCGACTGAAATGATATCAATAAGTCCGTCATTATTCAGATCACCGCTGTCATTACCCATTGAGTAATGGGTGGTATGTCCGAGCGCCTCCGACTGTTTATGGATGATTTCTTTAAAGTGATCGCCTTTTTGATTGATATAGAGATAGTCATTTTCAAAAAAATCATTCCCAATATAAATATCGGGATAATTGTCGTTGTTGTAGTCTGCAATGGATAGACCTAGCCCGTAGCCTATAGCTCCTTGAAAGATCCCTTTTGAAACACTCACGTCAATAAAAGTACCATTGCGATTTTCATAGAGCCGATCGCCTGATAGAGTATCTATCGTCATACGTTTCTCACCATAGCCATAGTTGAGGTTTGGATTGGTACTATGATTCATTAGGTATAGG
>MDTG01046761.1_pt1 | contig 28684 bp, 21 predicted proteins | sample 811421 | NCBI WGS metagenome assembly MDTG01 (sample SAMN05326645, study PRJNA326480) | marine metagenome | isolation source: seawater | place: Pacific Ocean: South East | collected 2011
TCTCATATTTATTGAAATTCAACTTGGTGAAAATTTAAAAGAAGAAGATATTATCAGGCTAGAGGATGATTATGGAAGAGTTTGAGTTCTTAAATTTTAAAAAAGCACCCTATATAGAACTTGATGATTATAAGGCCCCAAAAGGTATTAAATCATACTTTGTCCCAATGGATGACGGTATTAGGCTTAGAGTTTGTCAATGGATTAATACATCAAAGGAAAAAAAAGGTACAATATTACTTCAGCAAGGGCATAACGAATTTATCGAAAAATATTATGAAACTATTCAAGAATTTTTAGATAAAAATTACTCTGTTATTTCTTTTGATTGGAGGGGTCAAGGTATGTCCGATCATCAAATCGATGATATTCATAAAGCCTTTATAAAAGATTTCGAAAGGCACGATACAGATCTTAAGTATATTTTAGAAGAAATTATAGAAAAAAACTTTTCTAAGCCCCTTATAGGTATAGGTCATTCAATGGGGGGTTGCCTAATGCTATCCGCCTTTCACGATCATCCAAATAGATTTTCTAAAGGTATTTTATCCGCTCCAATGCTAGGTTTTAAAAATGAAAAGTTTCTTAAAACAGCCTCATCATTAATGAATTTTTTAAAAAAAGATACTGATTATTTATTAGGCTCAAAACCCAATATGGGAAAAGAAATACAATTTCAAGATAATGATTTAACCAGTGACACCGAGAGGTATAAAAGGAATATATTTTTGGTAAGAAAGCAACCAAATATTCGATTATGGGGCGTAACAAATGCATTCGCAAAGGCAGTTAATAAAAGACTAAAAATTATGCGTAAGAATAATTGGGCTGAAGAAATAGACATAGATATTCTTATTATTAATAACACCAAAGATCGCGTCGTAGATTCTGAAAAAATCAATTTAATGGAAAAAAGATTAAAAAAAAGTAAAATTATTAATTTCGATAAAACAGAACATGAAATTTTTATGGAAAAAAATAAGTTTAGAAAAATAATGTGGAAAGAAATTGATATTTTTTTAAATAAGTAAGATTTTTTGCTTTTTATCTTTTGATAACAAGACCACCTCCAGTAGGTAGCTCAAGTACTGAATAGTTTAGATCAGCAAAAAATTCTTTTTCTTTATAATATTGTTTCTCATAGCCCATTGTGCCGTAATCATCCAATATAAGCATACCGCCCGGAACAAGTTTATCAAAAAATAAATTTAACAATGCAATCTCTGTTTCTGCAGAATTTAGATCCATGTGAACAAAAGCAAGTTTATCAGGAATTTGATTCTTGAAGGAGTCAGGTAATAAACCCCTCACAACATTAACAAAATCATATTTGGACATCATTTCCTTAACATCATTATAGAGTTCCGGTGAATGCATTTCACCTTTAGCAGTAGGAGGATTATCAAAGATATCGTATAAATGAAAAGTCTTATTCATTATTTTTATATCATTAAATTCTATTAAAAAATTAGCTACTTTTGCATCATAACAACCAAACTCTATAAAATCACCATCGAGATTTTTACAAGATTCTATAGCCCATGAAAGTATATGAATTCGCCACACAATAGATGAGTGTAAATTATCTCCCAAAAAATGTTTATTAGCTATTTCTACAAATTTATCATCATGAAGAAATCCACATATTTTTGCAATCAAAAGCATATTATCTGCTGCAAAAACTGGCGATTTCTCTTTATTAATTTCAATTGTTGAGGCCATTTGATTTAATAAAGCTCGAAATTTATTTGCTCCCCCAAATACAAATCTTGGAAATGGTTTAAAATAAGCCATGGATTTTCCTTATAAATTTATAATATACTTTTTCTAATCTTTTATTTTTACCATTAGGGGTTTACTATATACAAATAATTGAAATTATAATTGAATATTTTATTTTTGTTCATAGATATTCTAAATATACATTATTTTTGGGTTTAAAATGAAACAAAAAATTAAAAGGTTAATGGATGCGGCTTTAGAATCCTATAATCAAGGAAATTTAATCGATGCAGAAGAAGTTTTTGAGAAAGTTTACGAGATTGATAAATCTCAATATCAAGCAATTTTTAATATAGGGGTAATAAAATTTCTCAATAAAGACTTTAAAAAGGCAGAAAAATTTCTAAAAGAAGCATTTGAGCTTAATAAAAGCGATAAATATTTCTCTTCCATTGTTGATGTTTTGCTTAGCCAAAATAAAATAAAAGAAAGTAAGAGCTTTATTAAAAACTATAAAAAAAATATCAGCATAGAACTAGTTTCTGCAAGTAAAGAAAAGATAAAACATCAAATCCTTACAAATGAAATTGTTAATGATTATAATTCTAGAGAAGAATATAATATATCAGAAAATTTAAATTTAATTCATAGATTAGAAAAATTTATTGATAAATTTCCAAATAACTTTATCGCATTAAAAATTTTAGGAACACTTTTATTCGAAAAAGAAAGTAATTCATCTGAAGAAAATAAAACATTTAATAAAACTATAAAACTATATGAAAAATCATACTCGATAAATAACAAGGATGTTAATTTAGTCTTAAAACTTGGGTCATTATACACAGAAACCTTAAATTATAAAAAGGCTATTGGTCTTTACTCTCAAGGTAAAAGAAGCTTCCCAGATAACAACTTACTTTTTTTTAATATGGGAAATACATACATAAAGATGTATGAGTTAAAGAAGGGTATTGAAGAGTATTTAAAATCAATTAAAATTGATACCAGTCACTTTGACTCATATAAAAACCTTGCAAAAGCATATAAAGACTTAAATGAAATTAACCTTGCTAATAATACTTATAAAAAAATGATTGAATTGGATCCAAAAGATCCAAGCGGGTATAGAGGTTTAGGGGCAGTCAATGTTTTGGAAAGTAATTTTTCAGATGGAGAGAAATTGTTGAAGAAATCCTTAGAATTAGATCCTAATAATGAAGATGCGTTACAAAACTTAACAATATGTTATTTTCACTCAGGTAAAACTCAAAAAGGCATTATTTCTTCAACAAAAAATGTTGGAGCAATAAGTTTTTCAAAAAATAAAGAATTGGGTAATTACATAGTAATATAAATAAATTATGAAAAATATTAAAATAACAACGAATAAAAATAATCATTTTATAGGGTGCTGGAAAATAGAGCAGGAGTCTTTAATGGACGAAATAATTTCATATTTTGAGAATAATCCTGATAAGCACGAATTTGGAGCATCTGGAATCGGCGAAGTTAATAAAGACACTAAAGATTCAATTGATATATCAATTAAACCCAAGGATATAAAGTCAAAAAAGATGTTGGTTTTTCAAAAGTACTTTGGTCACCTTAATGAATGTTATTGGGATTACTTAGATCAATACGATTTTATAGAAAAGAAATTAGATAATATGAATATAGGACCATTTAATATACAAAAATATAATAAAAATGGTCATTTTAAAAAATGGCATTGCGAGAGAGAGTCTATAGCTACTTCGCATAGAGTTTTTGCATGGATGACATATTTAAATGATTTAGACAGTGGCCATACTGACTTTCTTCATTATGATATTAGTATTAAACCTGAAAAAGGAAAAACTTTAATTTGGCCTGCAGAGTGGACGCATGCACACAGAGGCCAGGAAGTATTAGAAAATAAATACATAATTACTGGATGGTTTCATTTTCCTGCAATATCAAGCTCAAACAATGAATAAAGAAAATTTCTTAATAATTAATATAAGAAATAATGATGAATGATAATAATAAGATTAATATTGGCGAACCCGACTTAGGGATTATCAACTTAGCAGTTGATAAAATAGACAATAGTAAATTAGACGAATTACAATTAATAGTCGAAGAAATGGTTGGTAAATTTCCCAATGGATCTACTTCATGGTTATTTTTAAGCATTTTCTATAATTTAAAAAATAATAGTATTAAAGCTGAAGAGGCAATAAAAAATGCTTTAAAGATAAATCCAAATTATGGTGAAGCTCATAGAATATATTCAGATATTTTAAAAAAAAGCGGAAACAAAAAAGCTGCCCTAGAACATGGCTTAATATCAGTAAGAATAAATCCTAATAATGCATCGGCACTTGATACTTTGGGTACTGCGTATGCATCAATAAATGATCATCAAAATGCTGAGTTGGCTTTTAAGAAAGGGTTGAATATTAACCCAAATTTAGCTGTTATCCATAATAATCTAGGAAATACTCAAAGACATCTTGGTAAACATAATGAGTCTATAAATTCACTTTTAAAAGCAAAAGAATTATCACCAAAAACAATAGAAATTTATAATAACTTATCAATAACGTATTTTGAAAACCAAGAATATGATAAAGCATTAGATATACTTAAGCAGACAAATGATATTAAGATAATTAATAAAGAAAATGTTGTAGATTTATATACTTCTTATGCTCATATTTGCATGAAAATATATCAATATAAAAAAGCCGAGGAATACTATAAAAAAGCTCTTAGCCTTAATGAAGATTTTTCATCTGCAAATAATGGTTTGGGAGAATTATTTGCCAAATTTTGTAAACATAATAAATCGATTGATTATTTTGAAAAATCTATAAGAAAATCACCGAAAATTGAAAACAGTATTTCAAATTATTTATTATCATTTAACTATTGTTTAAATAAAAAAAATGAAGAAAAATATAATGAAACTTTAAAATTTGCAAAATTAATTAAGGTGTTTGCAAAAAAAAATCATAAGAATATTAAAGATCCTAATAAAAAATTAAAAATAGGATTTGTATCTGGAGATTTTTACAACCATCCCGTAGCACACTTTCTTCTTAATCCATTAAAATACTTAAATGACTATAATTTCGAAACTTATGCTTATAATAATTACCACCTAGAAGATAAATTTACAAAAAAACTAAAAAAAGAATTCACCTATTGGCGAGATATTTTCGCCTTAACAGATGATAAAATCTTCGAGTTACTAGAAGATGAAGAAATAGATATATTATTTGATCTTTCAGGCTATACTGCAAGAAATTCAATTAAAATTTTCAAAAAGAAACTATCTCCAATTCAAATTTCTTGGTTAGGCTACTCTGGAACCTTAGGGTTAAAAGAAATGGATTATATTCTATGCGATAAAATAGCTCTGCCAAAAAAGGATGAGAAGTGGTATTTTGAAAAGCCCTTAAGAATGTCAAATAGTTACTATTGTTTATCGTTACCTTTTAAAAAAAATATAAAAATTGAATACAATGAAAAAGACTCAATTGTATTTGGATGCTTTAATAATGTTAAAAAACTTAATGATGATGTTTTAACCTTATGGTCAAAAATCTTAATTAAGATTGACAATAGTATACTTTTTTTAAAATTCCATGATTTTGAAAATCAGGAAATTAGAGATAAAATACTAGAATTCTTCATAGATAAAAATATTCCCAAAGAGAGAATAGTTTTTTCTTTTGGATCCTCTTTAAGAGAGTATTTGGAGGACTTCAATAAGATTGATATTTCACTAGATCCATTTCCATATCCAGGTGGAACAATCTCATGCCATTCTTTATATATGGGGGTACCTGTTATTACACTTAAAGGTAACGACTTTTTATCGAGAAACACTGAAAACATTCTCATAAATTGTAAATTAAAAGACTTTATTGCTGAGACTAAAGAGCAATACATTGATATTGCAATAAATCTAGCTAAAAATAAAAGAAGTTTAGATAAAGAAAGGATAAGAAAATGTTTTCTAAATTCCCCATTGGTTGACGGACAAAGTTTTTCAAATGAATTAAAGATAAAATTGAGAGAGGTATGGAAAGAATACTGTAAAGATGAGTAAATGAAAAAAAATATTGAAAAAATAAAGAAAGCCAATCAACTACAATTGGAAAAAAAATTTGATGCCGCAGAAAAACTATATTTAGAAATTATAGAAGGCGATAGTGAGAGTCCTGATGCAAATCACAATCTATCTATTCTAATGATGACTCAAAAAAGATTTAAAGAGGCGGGGCAATATATTAGTAAATTCATAAACACACCTTACCCAGTTGCTGAATATTTTCATACTGCAGCAAGATACTATGAAAAACAGAATGAGATTGAAAGTGCCTTTAAAGCTCTTGATAGAGCAATAACTATATCTGATGAGAAAAATATTCTTAAATCATACTTTTTAAAAGCTCAATTATATAAATCTATAAATGAACATAACAATGCTCATAGTTTATTTAAAAAGTGTTATGAAATTGCTCCAAAAAATCCAAATGTTTTGAATTCATATGGTGTAAGTCTATGTTTAAAAGAAAAGTTTATTGAAAGCATACCAATTTTTAAATTAGTTACTGAATTAAAACCTACATTGTTTGATGGACATATTAATTTAGGATTGGCACTGCAAAAAACAAATAGAACTAAAGATGCTCTTAATTCTTATAAAAAAGCTCTTTCTATAAACTCTAATCATTTAATTTTAAATATAAACATTGGCGCCTTATATCAGGAAGTGAGAAATGCAAAACAGGCGTTAAAGTACTATGAGATTGCAAAAAAAATAGATCCTAACTTTTCAGAAATATATAATAATATAGGTATCATTTATGGAGAAATTGGTGAAAAACAAAAATCTTTTGATAACTATAAAAAAGCATTAGCTATAAATCCAAGCTATGCAAAGGCCTTTCGGCACATAAGCCAAACAAAGCTCTTAAAAGCAAATGATCCGATTATTAAAAAAATGCAAACAATTTATAAAAATCCAATTACTTCAGACGAAGATAAAATTGAAATAGCTTTTGGGCTTGGTACAGTTTTAAATGAACAAAAAAAATTTTCAGAATCTTTCAAGTTTTTTGATGAAGGAAATAAGTTAATTAAAAAAACAAACAAAGAATATAATATAAAAGAAGTAGAAAAGATTATTAAAAAAATGCTTAGCTTATATCCAGGTCCAATAACATTAGAAGAAAAATCAGATTACTCGCCAATATTTATTCTGGGGATGCCTAGGTCGGGCTCTACATTATTAGAGAATGTAATTACAAATCATCCAGACATTGACTCTATGGGAGAGCTTTCTTTTATAAATGACTTAGCAACTAGAACAAAAAAAAATAATAAATTTTGGCCAGAAATAATAAATGAACTTAGTATTGATGATCTTAAAAATCTAAGAAATATTTATTTAGATAGAGTCATTGAAATATCACCAAATGTTAAAAATACTTTTACAGATAAAATGCCTTATAATTTTCTTTATATAGGCCTCATAAAATCTATCTTTCCAAGCTCTAAAATAATCTATACCTCAAGAGACAGCAGGGATAATTGTCTTTCAATATACTTTTTAAAACTTTTTGGAAGCCACAAATATAGTTATGACCAAAAAACTCTTGCAGAATACTACAACATACATTCTGAAACTATGAAGAGTTGGTTCAAAATTTATCCAAATCAAATATATCACTTCAAGTATGAAGAATTTATTAATAACCCAAAAGATGAATCGAAAAAATTATTTAAATACCTTGGATTTAATTATAAAAAGAATTATGAAAGGTTTGATCTAAATAATACTATGACTAGGACAGCTAGTAATCATCAAGTTAGAGAGAAAATTAATTCACATTCCATAGGAAAATGGAAAAATTATAATAAAGAGTTAAGCCAATTGATTAATAAGTTAAATAAGGATACTTATGTAGGAAAATAATTTGGGCGTGTAGCTCAGCGGCAGAGCACTACGGTGACATCGTAGGGGTCGTTGGTTCAATCCCAACCACGCCCACCAATTTAAGTATTTATTTTATTAAATTTATTATATAAAAAACCAAAAATTATACGAATCTGATAGTTATAACGAATAATTTTAAAACAGTGGTTGTAATCATTTTTTATATAACCATATGTATTTAAATAATGATTAACAACGGGAGATAATAAAATGTTAGTAGAAAAGATTAATTCAGCATCATTTGCGAATGGAATCCTTAGACTAGAAGTTGCAAAAACAAATGGTAGAGGTGAATGGGTAGAAAATGGCACATTAGATATACCTGGTGGCCTTGTGGCAAATATAATTGCGCAAATATCTACTGCTGCAACTGATATCTCAGGTCAATTAACGCCTGAGGGAGCCCCAACTAACGGAAATGGGGAAGACAAATCAAAGAAAAAAAGTAAAAGCAAAACTAAAAAATAATTTTATTAGTATTAAATTTGTTTAAAATTACTAAATCAAAGGATTTGTTATGAAAAAATATTTAAAAATATATAATATTATTTTAATTTTAAATATTTTTATAATTTCTAATTCAGTAAAAGCGGAAAATTTTATGGATGAGAATAATTTTGACATTAAGTCAATTTCTTTCTCATCCTTGGATTTTCAAAATAATTTAATAGATGAAGAAACTTATTTGAATTTCATAAGAGACCATATTTTTGACCAACCTGAATTTAAATTTGCAGCGGCTATACAAAATGAAAAACGCTTACTTTTAAGAAGTGCAAATAGAGAGAGATTTCCTACTATTTCAGGTAGAGTTATTAATGACGAAGTTTTAGATAGAAAAATTGAAGATTTTTCTTCCTTGAGAAAAAGACAAGATGATAGTTTTGATGCTGTTGCCGAAATAAATCAACCGCTATATTCTGGAGGCAAAATCAATAGCCAAATTAAATTTGCTCGTCACCAATCTAATTACTCAAAAATAGAAAAAAATTCTGCAACATCAAGTTTAATTCTTGAGGCTAATAGCATTTTTCTTCAAGCGATGATCTATGATTATATTTATAAATACTCAGTTGATCTTCTTGAAAACTTAATTCCCTTTAAAGATAAAATGCAAAAAAGGGTTTCATCTGGTGCTATAGACCCTGCTCAATATGCCCTTTTTTTAGCTAGACTGAATAAATTTCAATCAACCATATATACATTAGAGGCAAAAGCTAAAACAAGCTTAGCAAATTATGAAAACACCTTTAATGAAATTTTTTCTTACCGAGGATTACCTAGGGTTGCAATTATTATAGAAAATAATTTTGAATTAAGAGATTCTTTCAATCTTGCTCTAAAAGAGAATGAATACTTATCTAGTGTTGAAAATGTTGCAATAACCAAAAGTGAATACCGACCGCAATTTGGACTAAAAGCTAGGTATACGGAGTATGATATTGATAAGAATAAAAATGATTCAGACATCAGAGGTGGTTTGTACTTAAGTGTACCAATTTTTGATTTCGGGAGAGGAAAAGCTAAAATACAAGCGTCACAAGCTCAATCAGACGCAGCTAAAATAGGAATTGATGTAGAAAGAAAAAGCGATAAAGTTACTGAGAGTGGTATCTTTGCAAGGATTGAAAGCTCTAATAAAGCTATAGATAAACTAAAAGAGGCTTTTAATGATACTAAAACTCAAAGAAAAATTATCAATGATAGAATTATGTTAACTGGTTTTTCACCAATATCGTTAATTGAAACTTCTGAAAATGAGTTATCACAATTACAAATTCTTTTAGAAACAGAATACGTTTTTTTATCAAGTTTTTATGAACTTTTACATCATAATCAGTCATTAATTAATCATTTTAAATTGGTAATGTAGATGAGCTCTGAAAAGAAAAAAAATAAAGTAGACCTAAGTAAACATTGGTTTTGGGGAATTATTCTTCAAAATAAGGGTGTTTATACCCAGGTTATGTTGGCATCAATTTTTATAAATATTTTTGGTTTTGTAAGCGCTTTTTATATAATGACTGTTTATGATAGAGTCCTACCAAATTATGCAATAAATTCACTCATTGCTCTAACTATTGGAATGGGCGTCGTTATTGTTTTTGATTTTATTCTCAAAATGATGCGATCTTACTTTTCAGATATTGCTAACAAAGAGCTAGACAAAAGCGTGAGCGAAAAGCTTATAGATAAACTGTTAAGCCATGATGAAAAAATTATGCAATCCCCAAGTCAAATTTCAAGTACAATTAGAGAATTTGATGCTGTAAGAGATTTTTTTACTTCTGCAAGCTTAATGGCTTTAATAGATTTGCCTTTTATGTTTCTTTTTATAGGGGTAATTTTTAGTATTGCAGGTCCTCTTGGAATAGTTCCTTTATTGATTGTTCCACTTGTATTGGGGATGTCGGCAATTGTTCAGCCATTTCTTAAAAGATTTAGTGCAAAAGATATGTCATATAAACAAGGAAAAGCTAAAGTTTTATCAGAACTAACAAATAATCTTGAAAGTGTTAGAACTGTCGCAGGTGGTAGTGCATTAAAGAAAAGGTGGCTAGACTCAGTCAATGATCAGAATGACTCTTCCATATCATCTAAAATTGCATCAAATATTTCTGTAACATTTGGTCAAACTGGCCTTCAAATTAGTCAGGTTGGTATTATTGTTTATGGAGTTATACTTATTTCTAATCTAGAAATTTCCTCGGGTGCATTAATAGCCTGTGTAATATTATCTGGAAGAACTCTATCGCCACTAGTCCAAGCAGCTCAATTATTAACAAGGGCAAATTTTGCTTTTCAAGCATATAAAAGTGTTGATGAACTAATGTCATCAGATGCACGAGATGAAAAATTTAATTCAAAAAACTCAATGTCACTTAAGTCAGGTGATATAGAGATAACTGACTTAAATTTCTCTTTTGCTGAAAATCAAATTTTACAAGGTATAAATTTAAAAATTAATGCAGGAGAAGTTATAGGTGTTGTTGGGAATCTTGGATCTGGAAAATCTACTTTATTAAAAAGTATAATTGGTTATCATTTACCAGCAATTGGTATGATAAAAGTTGGTTCTTTTGATATCAATAATGTTTCTTCAGAAATTTTAAGAAATCAAATAGGCTATTGCCCACAAAATATTCAACTCTTTTCAGGTACAATTTATGAGAATATTGAAGCAGGTTACGAGAATGCAACTGAAGATGATATTTATTTTGCTGCACAACAAGCATTAGCGCATGACTTCATTGCAGCCCTACCTGGAGGATATAATTATGTATTAAGGGAAAATGGTTCAAATCTATCTGGAGGTCAGAGACAGGCGATTTCTCTAGCAAGAGCAATAATAAAAAGACCTAAAATATTAGTTTTAGATGAACCTACAAGCTCAATGGATTCAGAATCAGAAACAAATGTAATGAATAATCTTTATTCACTTGAGCAAAAACCTACTATGATAATCTCAAGTCATAAATTAAATATTCTAGCAAAAGCTGATAAAATTGCTGTAATTTTAAATGGAAAGCTGGCTGCATTTGGGCCAACAAGTGAAATTATAAAATCTGGGCAAGGGTAGTATTATAAATGTTTAAGAAAATATATAATTTATTAAGAGAATTTTCCTTCAAAGAAATGATACAAAATATTTCATTGGATGAGATTCTAAGTTTCTTTCAAATTTCCGATACTATTGAAATTAAAAAGTCACTACTTTTAGTTTGGACAATAATGATTTTTTCAGTGTTCATTGTACTATGGGCAAGTCTATCAGAAATTAACCAAGTCGTGGTAGGAAATGGAGAAGTCACTCCTGAGTCACAAGTACATCAAATACAAAGTGCAGTAACAGGACCGGTAGAAAAAATTAATATAAGCCTTGGTGATAAAATAAAAAAAGGTGAGGTATTGTTTCTTATAGCAAATACACAACACTTACAAAATTACCAAACCACTTTCTCAGAAGTTTCTGCTAGAAGAAAGAAAGTTGAAATATTAGAGGATCTATTTAATCAAGGCGCAGAGTCTGAAGTTAGACTCTTAGATGAAAAACTTCTTTTAATAGAAGCAGAAAGAAGACTTAATACCGCTAAACTTGCTTTAGATTACTCTGAAATTAAATCATCAATAAACGGGACTGTTAGTCAAGTTGTAGCAAAAAATATAGGTCAAGTTGTTAACACTGGGGCTAACCTTGTAGAAATTGTTCCAGAAAATGCAGACCTTAGGCTAAAAGTATTAATTCAAACAAAAGATATTGCTTCAGTTAGGCCAAATTTAAAAGCAAAAATAGCTTTTACATCCTTTGATATGGCTGTTTATGGGCAATTTGATGGAATCGTCAAAACGGTCTCTGCCAGCTCAAGTATTCAAAATGACGATGGTATTCCCTATTATATCGCGATAGTAGAAGTTGATAAAAATGAAATAAAAAGATTAAAGAACATTGAAATATTGAGTGGTATGTCAGCCTCAGTTTCAATTATTGGAGATCAAAGAACAATTTTAAGTTATTTATTCAATCCTATAACCAAACTGTCTAAAACGGCTTTGAGGGAATAAAGATTTAAAATAAAGAAATCTTTTTATTTTTAAGTTCCTTAACTATATTTGATGCCTCTAATAAGGAATCCTTAGTACCCGCATCAAGCCAAAAACTATTATTTTCAATGAGTCTAATTTTTAATTTTGATTTCTTTAAATATATATTATTTAAATCAGTTATTTCTAACTCACCTCTTTTTGAAGGTTTGAGCTCTTTATAATGCTCAACAACCTCATTATCATAAATATATAAACCCGTTACCGCCCAATTACTCCTTGGTTCAAGAGGTTTCTCTTCTATATGCAAAACATTATTATCACTATCAAAATCTACAACTCCATATCTGGATGGGTCATTAACCTCGTATCCAAAAATTGTTGCACCTACATTTTCTTTAAGCGAAACTTTAATTTGTTGAGAAGTATTACCTCCTAGAAATAGATTATCGCCAAGAATTAAAACAACTGGGCAATTATTAAGCCAATTTTTTCCGATCTCAAAGGCTTGAGCTATACCTTTTGGTTTTTCCTGCACCTTATAGGTAATACTTACATTAAATTCTTTGCCATTTTCAAGGAGGGTTTTATAGTTATTTATATTTTCAGGATTACTAATAATCAAAATATCTTTAATTCCTGCATTAACAAGTGTTTTAAGTGGATAATAAATCATTGGCATATCATAAACAGGCAATAATTGCTTAGAAACTACCTTTGTAAGAGGATGTAATCTTGTTCCAGATCCGCCAGCTAAAATAATTCCTTTGTAGCCAAAATTATTCATAAATTTTCCCTTTTAAATAAATCTTAATAGCTTTTTCTAATGAATCGCGCCACAAAGGCATTTCAATTATATCTAATCCATCAACTATATTACTAGATGCAAGTCTTGAGTCACTCGGTCTTTCAGCGCTATTTTTCCAGTCTATAGCTTTTATTGGATGAACCTTAGTAATATCTTTTTTATATTTTTTATTATTAAAACTATCTGAAATAATTTTAGCAACCTGAAACCAAGAAGTATAACCTTTATTAGTAAGGTGAATAATATCGATGCTATTTTTGTCTTTCCAAGACTTAGATCTCTCAATTTTTTTTAAAAGATCTAGAATACAAATTGATAGATCATAAGACCATGTCAATGAAATCTTTTGATCATTAATAACACGCATTTCTTTTTTTTCATTTAACGTTTTAAAGAAGCTTTTAAAAAAATTATCACCAAATAGTCCGTAAAGTGATGCCGTTCTTATAATAATTGCCTTTTTAGAAAATTTAATAATTTCATCCTCTCCTAAGAGTTTTGAATAACCATAATTATTAACTGACCCCCTCTTGTCTAGAGCGTTATAAGGACCCTTATCATACATTCCAAAAACATAATCTGTTGAAATATGAATAAGCGGTATAGAACGATTGTTCAAACAAGTAACTAAATTTTTTACACCTAAATGGTTTATCTCCAAACAGTCTTCCAAATTTTCCTCAGCCTTATTTACATTTGTATAAGCAGAAAAATTTAGCACTATATCTGGGTTATACTTTTCAACAAAATTTTTTATCTGAACTCTATTTCTAATATCTAATTGATTAGAGTCTGGAGATAGAAAAGAGAGGTTATTTGGAATTTTTAAAGATAAAAATTCTAGTCCAAGTTGTCCAGAACCTCCTATTAATAGTATTTTCATTTCTTTATTAAACCAAGTCTTTTTCCATCATATCTATCTTTAGTGACATCAAAAAGCCATTCTCTGTTTTTTAAATACCACTGAATAGTCTCTAGAATACCGTCAGAAAAGCTTATTGATGGCCTCCAATTAGTTTCATTAATAATTTTATCTATATTAAGTGCATATCTAAAGTCATGAGCTGGTCTATCATCAACAAAAGTAATTAAATCAGAATATTTTCCAGCTTTTCTTGGTATTAAATTATCAAATATAGAACAAATTTCTTCAACAATACTAATGTTTGTTAATTCATTAGATGCTCCAATATTATACTTTTCACCAATCCTACCTTTACTCAAAACAGCTAATATAGCTTGAGTATTATCATTAACATTAATCCAATCTCTTACTTGCTTGCCATCACCATAAACTGGAATTTTTTCTTCTGTAATGCATTTTTTTACAACCAAGGGAATTAATTTTTCAGGAAACTGCCAAATTCCATAATTATTTGAACTATTTGTTGTAATTACTGGTAACTTATAAGTTTTATACCATGAGCGAGCCAATATATCTCCAGCCGCTTTTGATGCTGCATAGGGGCTATTTGGTTTTATTGAACTCTCTTCACTAAAAAAAATACTTTTATTGCTCTCAGAACCATAAACTTCATCAGTTGATACATAAATTAACCTAAAAGAATCTTTTTTTAACTTATCTAAATTTTTCCAAAATTTTAAAGAACTTTGAAGGATATTATAAGTACCTAAAATATTACTATTAATAAAACTTTCAGGGTCATCAATGGATCGATCTACATGAGATTCTGCTGCTAAATGAATTACAAAATCTGGTTCATATTTTAAAATAGTACTCTCTAGTAATTCCGGATTATTTATATCATCCTCAATTAATAAATAATTATTCTTATTGGCATTATGAATTGAGTCTTTATTTGAGGCATATGATATTTTATCAATATTAATGACAAAATTATTTTCAGATTCTAAGATTAACCTTATTAAGGAAGAACCAATAAAACCACAACCACCTGTTATTAAATATTTTTTTTTCATTTACATAAACTAAATCAACTACAAAGAATTAAAAAAATTTAAATTCTTATCTTTTTGAGATATTAAAAATGGAGTATTTAATTTTGGCCAATCGATATTAAGAAAAGAATCATTCCATATAATACCTGAGTCACTCTCTTTATTATAGTAGTTATCAACTTTATACATAACTTTAGTATTATCTTTCAAAGTGCAAAATCCATGGGCAAATCCTCGTGGAATTAATAAAAATCCACTATCTTCAGATAAAATCATAGATGAATATTTTCCATAATTTTTAGAATTTTTTCTTAAATCAACAAAAACATCAAATATTTCACCTGATATTACATAAATTATTTTTGATTGTTCGTAAGGTGGGGTCTGAAAATGTAATCCACGTATTGTGCCTTTTTTCTTAGAAGAAGAAAAATTATCCTGAACAGAGTTAAATAATATTTTTTTTTCTTTTAAATCTCTAAAGTTAAAATTTTCTCTAAAAAAGCCCCTTTCATCATTATGATTTTTTGGTTCAATATACAAAACATCTGAAAAAATATTTTTAATTTTCATTCTGTATCCTTTAAAATTTTATCAATTAATTCAAGACTTCTAGGAAGACAAATTTTCTCAAGGTCAAAATTTTCGATTATCTTTTTACGAGCATTTTTTCTTATATGTTGAAATTTCTTTGGATTTGCGAGGATTTCATTCACTTTGGTTGAAATTTCTTGATGATCGAAAAAATTAACTAGAAAACCATTTTCATTATTACTTATAACCTCTTTAACAGGAGCGGTATCAGAAGCTACCACTAATTGCTCGCATGCAAGGGATTCTAAAAGAGACCAAGATAAAACAAAAGGATATGTTAAATAAACCTGAACAGAAGCAATTTGCATTAGAGCAGTAAGATTTTCATGTTTTATATAACCTGGGAAAAGGACTCTACTTAAATTAATCGAGTCTTTAACCTCGTCTAAAAATATTTGTCTCCATGTTTGGCCTTTTGGAGGCGCTTTTCCATAACTAACACCTTCACCTCCAATAATTATAACTAATGCATCAGGATGATTTTTAAAAATTTCAGGTAATGACCTCATAAAAATATGATAGCCTCGATAAGGTTCAAGGTTTCTATTAACAAATAGAATAATTTTTTTTTCCTCATGTAAATTAAAATTATCTATAACAATTTTTATATTCTCATTTGGTTTAAATTTATTTGTATCTATTCCTTCATGAATAACATTAATTTTATTACTTATTCTTTTTGGAAATGTATTTTTTTGAAATTGTGTAGGAGTAATAAAATAATCACTCAATTCGTACTGCATAAGAAACGAGGCATTTCTTCCAATTAACTTTCTTCTCAAAAAAGTTACATCCATTCCTTTCTGTTCTTCAGGATCAAAATCTATATCGCTATCATCTAATTCATAGTGAAACTCCAAATAAGACAACATTTTACAATCTGGCCAAACTTCCTTCAAATACAACAATTCACCCCAGCCAGGATGCCCAATAATTAAATCAGGAGTAAAGCCAGCACTTTTCAACTCATAGGCCTTATCTGCGCAAGCAACACCTCTTAAGACTTTGGCCTCAAATTCCTTTGCAAGGTCGTGTGTATCTTCTCCTGTCGGCTTGGTAATCCTATACTGGTGATGAATTACACCCTCACTTTGCATATCGTGAAGAGAAATAGAGTGAACATTATGTTTTTTTGCTAAAACTGGTGCCAAATGTTTAAATTGACCAGGATAATGTTGATGAACAAATAACAGATTTTTTTTCATTTATTTAATCTTTTTTTTCTAATGCAATTATATCAAATTTTAACATTATAATAATTGTTTTGTTGATTGTATTTTCTGAAATATTCATAAGTGAATAAATTTCACTTAAACTGTGTTTTTTTTCTAATAAAATATCAATAATAGAATTTACAACCTTAATATTAGGATTCAATTCTAAATAATCACCATCGAGCTTATTCTGATTTTGAACAATTTTGATACTTTTTGAGGTAAATAGATAATGATCTTCAGAGAGTTTTTTATCAGTTTTACATTTGAGAATATGATTTTTATTGAGAATTTCAGTAGGATATGACTCAAACAAACTCATAGGATCATAAATTTTTATATAATTTGAAGACTCTTGACCCAATTTTATAGAATTTCTCTTTTCATCTAAATGGTCCCTTAGTTCACAGTAGGATTTCATTACTGATGTCCAAGAGAAGTTTTTATTTGCTCTTTTTTTTCCATTTTCACCCATTTTTTTTCTTAATAATGGGTTATCAATTAAATTTTTCAATTTATCTATACAATGATCAATATCAACTGCAACTCTTTGACTAGCGAAGGATATATATTGGTCATAATTAATTGTATTAGAAAAATAATTATAGATTAAATCAATACCACTTCCTTTTTTTAAAGAGATAGTTGGAATTGTGAATCCATCCTCATTATTTCTCACAGTATCTTTATAGCCATCCCAGTCAGTTACAACAACTGGTATTCCAGCCGCCATAGCTTCTAGGGGAGTTAAACCAAAGGTTTCTTGAAAATTATCTGTAAGAGAAATGAATATATCAGAGGAAGATAATACTAAATTCTTATTTTTTTGATGAAGACCATCAACAAAATGGCACTCTACATCAGGGCAAATTAATTTGGCATCATCTTTCATGATATTTGAGATATAGTCATTAGCAAACCAACCAAGTTGAATTAGGTGTATCTTTTTTTTACCACTATAATTTTCTGCTACCTCCTGTAATGCCTTATACATTGGAAAATGATGAGCTTTTGCATGAAATGATAACCGGCCTACAAATATTAAAGCAATATCATCAGGTCCAATTCCCATACTTTGTCGTGTTTTTAATTTATCTTCTTCACTAAAATCAAAATCTTCAGTATGAACTCCAAGTGGAATAATTGGTAATTCAGGTAAGGTAATATTTTTAATATCAATTCTATCACTCAAAACTTTTTGATAATCGATTAATAGACTATCAACACTATTTTTAACACAATTTGAGGTACAAATTAGCGAATCCCACTCTTGAACAGGTTTTATCAAGATTTCAGAAATAAAATCCATTATACCTTTTGACATTGTTGTATGGGTAATACCTACAAGGCTATAAAGATGGTGACCAAAATTTGATCTTAAAATGGAATAATTACCTAGCTGAGGGTCACCTAAAAAAATTCCACCAAAATTATTTGAGAGTTCTGGTAAGTTTGATGGTATTAACGTTAGATCAATTTTTTGATCATTCTTTAAAAAAGATTTAAATAGATTCATAAAACTATCTTGGTCGTTTTTATTTCTTATTAACACACCAAGTTCAGAATACTGCTCTTGAGCTATTGCTCTTAAATAAGAAGATCCTGCTGAATGCCTACCCATTAATTTACCATCGGTAGGTAAAAAAGCATCATGATAATAGTTAACAGCCCATGGAGCAATTGTCGTCGATAATTCTGATTTAATACTATTATTTTTCAAGATTTAACTCCGAGGTGGGCAAGAACTCTTTTTTTTAAATCTTCCTCTAAACCCTCCCCTTTTTTAGCTACGCAATGAAGGCTATAGTCACTTGACATAACAATTACACTCTTAAAGCCACATGCTTTTAGTGTTGCAAGCAATACTTCTGCAGTAAAACCAATCTTATGAGCCATATAATGATTACCAGCGGCAATATGTTTAGCATGACCATAAATCATATCCATTGGTGTAATGGGTCCCGCAGGAGATTCATAAAGTGTTTTATTGAAGTTGCCTTTTATAATAGCTTCAGCGCAAACCTTTAGATCAGGAACTTCAATAAATAATTCACCTTCTGAGTCCAAGATTCGTTCAAATCCTAATAAAGTTGGCGCCACTTCATGTGCAAATATATGTTCTAAATTATGAGATGAACAGATACCACTGAAATCACCATCTTTTATCATGCTTAAATCAGTCATAGAACCTAAAATATGAGGATTTGTATCTTTATTTACGTCTAAACGAACCTCCTCCCATTCATCTAATTTATAAACATGAGAGGATTCAGATTTACTTTTACCACCAGGTCCAACGTGTAAAAACTTCTTCATTGTTAATCCTACTAAAAAATTAAAATAATTTTTAATATATATATTATATATGTATATGAAGTTAATTAAAATTGAATTAAAATTGAATTAAATGAAATTAAAAAAGGAAGATATTTATAACCAAATTGTAAAGGAATACTCATTAAATTCATTTGAAATTGCTGAAAAAATGAGTTTAGAATTTTTGAATAAATTTCCTAACGATATAAGAGTTCTAAACATCCTTGGAGCATTAAATGTTCAAAGAGAAGACTTTATAACTGCACTAAAATATCTTTTAAAAACAATTGATATTAAAAAGGATTACTATATTGGTTATAACAATATAGGACTTGTCTATCGCTCTGTAGGTGATCACAAAACTGCTTTGGACTATTTTAAAAAAGCTATACATTATAAAAATAATTATAAAGAGGCTTTCAATAATCTAGGAATTACTTATCAAAGTTTAAATAAAATTGAAGATGCACAAAAAGCATTAAATAAATCTATTGAAATTGATAATAATTATTTCCAATCTTATTATAATTTGGGCAAAATTAAATCTGATAAAAAAGAATTTTCTGAAGCAATAAAATTATATAAAAATTGTCATAAACTAAAGCATGATTATTTTCCTTGTTTATTAAATTTAGGAAGTACCTATTTAGAAACTGGGAAACTTGAAAATGCTCTAATTTTTCTTCAAAAAGCAAATAAAGTAGAGCCAAATAATCATCTAGTACCTCTAAATGTAGGGAATGTTTATTATAAATATGGAAAAATTAATAAAGCATTGAGTTATTATAAAATTGCTCTAGAAAAAAAACCTAAAGATAGCGATGTTCTAGCACAAATGGCAATTTGCTATAAAGAATTAGGTAACCAAGATATTGCTTGGTCATTTTTAAAAGAGAGTGAATCAGCGAGTCCTGATCACCTTCAGACTAACTTCCAAATTGGACTTCTATATTATGAAAATCGTGAAGATAAAAAAGCTATAAAATATTTTGAAAAATCTCAAATCCATGACTCAAATGAAAGGGTTTTAGTTAATTATTATCGCCTAAAAGAATTTGAAACATTTGAAAAAAAAATTAAAGAAATTTCAAAAGTAATTAAGGATTCGAGAATAATAGCCGCTCTCTCTAATCATTACTCATATAGCTTTGATAGAGTAGACGATTATAAATTTTGCCCGAATCCTATGCACTATATATATAAAAATAATATTAAAGAGCTGACGAAAGAAAAAAATTTAAAGAAGAAATTAATAGAGCTAATTAATAAAAATGAAATTGATAATCGGAAATCTGGAGTTGTCATAAATGGAACTCAATCTAGTGGAAACCTTTTAGAAATAGATAATGAATACATAAAAAAACTCAAAAACCTAATTATAAAAGAAATCGAAAATTATAAGATTTTATTTAAAGACGAAAAAAGTATTTTTATAGAAAAATTTCCAAAAAAAACTAATATTAATAATTCATGGTTTGTTAAACTTTCAAAAGGTGGTCATTTAAATCCTCACTACCATCATTCTGGTTGGATGAGTGGTGCAGTTTACTTAAAAATTCCAACAGAAAAAAATAATTCAAATGAAGGCGATTTTGTAGTTGGAATGACAGGTGATAATTTTCCACAAATAAAAGATGAATACCCAGAAAAAGTTATTAGCATTAAGACAGATGATATTGTTTTATTCCCCTCATCGCTTTTCCATCGAACAATACCATTCCAATCAGACGAGGAAAGAATATGTATTGCTTTCGATATAGCACCAGATTAAATTAAAATACAATTTTTAACCATTTATCTAGAGTAATAATAATATAAATAATATCAATAACTTACATAGTGAAATGAATCAATAATGGGAAAAAATTTTAAAATAGAAAATAATAATTTTATAAAAGTATATCAGAATCTTAGTCATAAAGAAGTAATTGAGAGATCAAAAAAAATTCTATCTAAAGATAAGAGTGACTGGAGAATATATAACATCTTATGCTCAAGTTTATTAGCTTTAGATAAAAATGAAGATGCAAAAAAGTTCATAAATGAGGCTTTAGAAAAATTTCAAGATATTCCTAATCTTTATCGATGCCTAGGAATTTATTATAGCAATAAAAATGATTATATAAATTCTAAAACTCAATTCATAAAAGCAATAAAGATTAATAAAAACTATTATGAGGCATATATAGATCTTTATAAGTTGTATGAGAAAACTAAGAAAAATAATAATCTGCTAGAAATTTCAAAGTATTTAGTAGTCAAATTTAATAATAATCATCTATCTTTTTTTTATCACGCATTAAGTCTTGAAAAAAATTCAAAAAAAAAAGAAGCTATAGAATTTTATAAAAAATCTATTGTTATGAGACCTTCGCATGTAGATTCATATAATAATCTAGGGTTAATTTATAAGGATCTTCTATTAATGAAAGATTCAATAAAAATTTTTGAAGAAGTTTACAAAATAAAAGAATGTGACGACAATACTAAGTACAACTACGCAAAATTATTATCAAAAGTAGGTGAAGAAGAAAAAGCAGAAAAAATAATTAGAGATATTATTAAAAATAAATTTAATTTATCAAAATCTTACAACCTTTTAGCTAGAGTAAAAAAAATCAAAGAAGGTGATGAAGATTTTCTTATAATAAATAAATTATTCAATAAATTAAAAAATGATAGTAATGAAAAAGTAATTCTTGGATTAAATATTGCAAAAGCTCTTGAAAATTCTAAAAATTTTAATGAAGCTAGCTCGTATTTTATTAAAGCAAATGGGATAAAAAAAAATAATCTAAAATATGATGTTGAAAGTCATCTTAATCAATTTAAGAAAATAAAAGAATTATTTACACCTGATTTTAAAGAAAAATACTATGGAAAAGGTTATAAAAGCAAAAAAAATATTTTTATAGTTGGAATGCCAAGATCGGGGTCATCTTTAATTGAACAAATACTATCTTCTCACTCAAAGGTAACAGGATTAGGAGAGCTGCATGAAATGATAACTATATTAAATAAAAAAAATAAAAATTTACGAAGTTTAAATCAATTAAAAAATGTTTCTTTGGATTATTTTAATGTAATTGGAGAAGAGTATAATCATATCATTCAAAGAAACTATTCTCCCAAAAATATTTTTACTGATAAAGCGTTAATGTTTTCTGCAATTGGATTCATCAAATTATCCCTCCCAGATTCTAAAATTATTTATTGTACCAGGAATGCTAAAGATCATTTGCTATCAATTTATAAAAGCTCTTTTAATAATAACAATCATCCATATTCATACAGTATGGATGACTTAACAAAATATTATAATGGATATAAATCTATTATGGCACATTGGAAAACTATCTTTGAAAAAGATTTTTATGAAATTTCATATGAAAATTTTATTAATAATCCAAGGATAGGGATTGAGAATTTACTTAACTATTGTAATTTAGAATGGGAAGATGGTTGTGAAAATTTTTATGAAAATAAGCGTTTAGTTGACACCTTAAGTTCATCTCAAGTAAGAAAGCCAATATACAGCTCATCTATAAATTTTTGGAAAAATTATGAAAATCAATTTAGAGAACTCTTTAACAGATTAAATTAAATTTAGGGCTAGCTATGAATAAAAAATATATTAAAGACCTAATTAAAAATAAAAAATTTGATGAAGCATTAGTACATATAAAAGAATTATTATCTAATGAAAATAATAGTGAAGCTCATAATTTAAATGGGGTTGTATTGGCTGCACAAAATAAGAACTCTCAAGCACTGGAGGCATACAAGAATTCAATAAAAAAAGATGATAAAAATATTGAAGCTTATAAGAATATGGCTGCCACTTTTATCAATACAAACGATTATGTCCAAGCAATTAAGTGCTATAAAAAAATTATAAGCATTGATAATAAAAATATCAATATTTACAATAACTTAGCTATTTTATGTGATAAAATTAATAATCATGAAGAGGCTTTAAATTATATTAATAAAGCAATAAATATAGATAAAAATTATGAAATTTCTTATGTAAATAAGGGAGTTATCTTGTTTAATAAAGATAATAAAAAAAGTTATTCTGAAGCAAAAAGTTATTTATTAAAGGCACTTGAAATTAATCCAAAAAATTTATCAACATTATTTATTCTAGGAAAATTTTTATATGAAGTAGATGAGATTGATGAAGCGATAAAATATTTAAAAAAACATAATTCAATGAATAAAAAAAATTATCAATCGTATTATTTTTTAGGCCTCTCTCTAATGAAAAAACTTGAAATTAAAGAGGCAATTAATTCTTTTAATACAGCACTTACAATTAATCCAAATCATATAGGGTCGCTTAATATGATTGGTAACTCATTAGTAACATTAGATGACAATAAAAAAGCGATTAACTTCTTTGAAAGATCAATTAATATTTTAGAATCTAACAATAATAAAGTAGATACAAAAAAAGACTTATCAATAACATATTATAATATTGGCCTAGCATACAGAAATATGAATGATATTAGTAAGGCTGAGTTATTTTTTAATAAAACTATAAATTTATCACCAAGTTTTTTAGAAGCTCAAAGCCAATTAACTTCAGTAAAATTAATGAAAAATAGTGAAGATAGTTTATTGATTTCTGAGCACTTAAAAGATGACACTCCAAGAAAAGATTCACCTAAAATTGAGGAACTAAAAAATAAATTAAACAGTGGTCTATTTGAAGAAGTTGAAAAAGAGTGTCATTCCCTTATAAAATTAAATAATTCAGATAAAGCAATATTCTATATATTACTTTCTCACAGTCTTTATGGACAATTTAAATTAGAAGAATCAATAAATTATCTTGAAAAATCTATAGAAATTAATCCTGAATTAACTGGTAATTATAGATTAAAGGCAACTTTATTATCTCGCCTAGGGAAAGACCAGGAAGCAATATCTGTATGTAAAAAACTTATAAAAAATAATATTAAAGATGTTAAAACATTAATTCAATTAGGATTCTTGTACAAAAAAAATGATCGACACAAAAAAGCGAAAGAAGCTTATGAAAAAGCTTTAGAAATAGAGCCCAATAACTCTCATGCACAAGGAGGTCTATCAATGGTGATAAATACCTCCCTAAATAACGATAAGGATGCAATAGATCAAAGCTATAAAACACTTGAGATGCTTGGAGCAGATTATGCAAAACAAGAAACACATCAAGTATCAAGCATTCGTCACGATATTGAACAAGCGAAATATCTTTTAAAACAGGGTTTTAATGAGAGAAAAATATCAGACTTTGCACATTATGGAGAAAATTTTTTAAATTATTTAAGGTCTCAAAAAGGTGGTACCGTTCAAAATAATCCTCAATCAATACTTGAAAAACCTATTAAAGAAATTAAAGAAATATTAATGAAATATTGGTCATTACCTATTATTTATAATACAAAAAAAGTAGAACATTTTTTAAATCCGAATACAAATTGGATAGAAATTGAGAAAAAATACTTGGGATCAGATCCAGAATTTGTAGTAATAGATAATTTTTTATCAGACGAAGCTCTTATTGAATTAAGAAAATTCTGTCTTTTTTCAAAAGTTTTTTTAAAAGAATATAAAAATGATTATCTAGGCGCATTTGGTAATATGGGATTTATAAGTCCTATACATATTGGTATTAGCAGAGACTTACAGAAAAAATTACCTAAGATTTTTAGTAATGAATTCCTAAATCATATGTGGGCATTTAAATACGATAGTAAAATTGGAAGCGGAATTAATGTCCATGCAGATTTTGCAAAAGTTAATCTTAATTTTTGGATTACACCAGATAAATATAATCTGGATGTCAACTCTGGTGGACTTAAAGTTTATGATACACCACCTCCAAAAGATTGGATATTTGAAAAATACAATGCGAGTCAAGAACTTATCTATGAGTTTTTAGACTCTGTTGATGCTGGTCATATGTCAACTCATTATAAATGTAATAGAGCTGTATTATTTAATTCATCTTTATTTCATGAAACAGAAGAAATTAATTTTCTCGATAAGTATGAAGGAAGAAGAATTAATGTTACATATCTGTTCGGAAGAAAACAATAAATTACTCATAAAGGTAAATTATTGATGCCTCATTAAGTGCTTGAATGATATTTTTTTTATCAGAACTATTAATATTACTAATTTTCTCTTTAAAAAAAGAATCTAAAGTTTTAGGTTTTTTAATATAATTTAAGAATTTGAATTCACCTTCAGATAATTTTTTTAAATAATTAGAGCTAGCGGCATAATACCCAGATCTACCTTGAATTTCTTTAATAACTTGATATGGCCTTATTGAAACGAAAGAGGAATTTTTGTTTAAAAGTTTTAAATCATAAAATTCCAGTTCCTTTTTTTTTCTTAAACAAAAAGTATGTGAGTATCTGTCATTACTAGCTCTTAATAATCTACAAATGGCATCCCACTTTTTTAATAAATCTAACTTATTAATACGATCATAAAAAGATGGATGCTTAGATGACTCCTTTCTTAGTAAAGCAGAGGGATAATAGAGATTATTATTATACCATGACTGAAAAAATAAGCCCGAAGCATCAATAGTAGAAAAAAGATCGTCAATACTAAAACTATTATGAACTGGAGACATAAATCTAGAAATAAAGTCTTTTTCATCAAGGATCTTATCATTATTAAAAGCTCTTGACTTAGAGGGGTGAGCACCACTAAGACCTGTTATAAAGTTAATAACTTCATTAATATCTTCTGAATTATTATATGAGTAGCCAAGTTCTAGAACGACATCTCTAATATAATCAATATCCTCATAAAGATATGAAGATGCAAGAGTACATAATATAGCACCATCATCAGAAAGTAAGTTAAAACATTTTTTAAAAGCCTCTACAGCATCAGGTAAATATTGGAAAACATTACGAGAATAAATAACATCAAAAGAAAATTCTTTATTGAAATCCAAAAAATTAGCATGAATAAAAGTACAATTTTTAAGTTTTAATCTATTGGCATCCTTAATACTTGCATCAATTGCTTTTTTAGAAATATCAATACAGGTATAAGTAATATCAGGATTTCTTAAGGCATGATAGATGCCCTCAGTATGTCCTGATCCAATTATTAAAGCTGTTTTAATTTTAAAGGATTTATTTAATTTTTCTGGAAAAATTAATCTACTTTCTTTTGATAAATCATATGGCTCTCTAAATCCATTGCTTATTCTTTCTTGAACATCAAATGGATGTGGCGAAGGGAATTTATCAAAAAAATTTTCCATAAATGATTATACTTAAATTTTATACAAAAAAAAAGGGGAACAAAAGTTCCCCTTAATTTCATTATTGTAACTACTCTTAGTAAGCAGAATCAATAGTTGTTAGATCGAACATTATGATACCATCAGTATCAGCAGGTTCAACTGTATCATCAGCAACACCATCGATAAAGGCAACAAATGTAACTTCATTTTCAGTTACAGATGTATCACTAACAACGGCCGCTGAATTGGCATGATAGATATACATTCCTTGATCACCGCTATCAGTTGCATCATCGTAAGCAAAGATAAAGAATTTATCACCAGCTGTATCAACAGTGAGACTACCTACATTATCAGTAGCAGCACCGGCAGCAGCCATAGCAGTAAATAAGTTAGCAGCTTTACCTGTTCCAACGTCCTCAAAAAGAGTACCGTCATCAGTATTAGGTGTTGAAGCAACTGGTAGAACAACAACGTCAACATTACCAGTATCAATACCAGTCCAATCGTATGCTCCTCCATCGGCACCAGCGTAAGCACCAACAGTAGCACCAACAGCTTGTATTCCTGTAGCAGTACCATCAGAAGTATCATCCATGTTTAAATAGAGTCTATCAGTAGCATCTGTACCAAAAGCACCATCAGCAGCAAGAGTGAAGGTAGCTTCTACATTATGAGTACCTTGGCCACTTGAGAGTATGACAGTATCAGAACCAGCAGCAGCACCAACATCAATTTGGTCGTTACCAGCACCTGTCCAGATTGTATCATCAGCATCACCAGCTAAATCAACAGTATCATTACCACCGTAAGTATACACTGTATGAGCACCAGCTGATACACCATCAATACTATCTGCACCGCCTGCAGTTTTTACAGTAGAAGCTGCAGCAGTTGTTAGGTAAACATCAATATCATCAACATTAAGACCAGTATTACCAGTTAATTCAACTTTAAAGTCATTAGCATTAACAAGGCCATCACCAGTGGTATCAATTGCTATAGCTGTACCTTCAGTAATAAAGGCAGCATCACCAATTACACCACCTAGGATACCAGGTAAGGTACCATCTGAAGCAGCATCACCCTTATCAGAAAGAGTAAATACAGATTCAGTAGATAACATAGTATGAGTAAATCTAATATTATCAGATCCAGATACAAAGTCAGTAATAACATCAAAGTTAGCGCCAGCTGAGTCTGAGTCAGCAGTAAAGACTACAGTATCCTTACCACCACCTAGAGTAATAGTATCTTTACCAGCACCACCAGTAACTAAATCAGCACCATCACCAGAGTTAATAGTATCGTTACCAGCACCACCAGTAATTGTATCAGCACCGCCAGCACCATTAATGGTATCTGCTCCAGCATCACCGGCTAGTGTTTCAGCACCTGAACCACCAGTTATACTATCATTACCCTTGTTACCACCGATTACGTTAGCACCAGCACCACCAATTAGCACATCATTACCTGCTGCACCATAAAGTGTATCGGCATTAAGACCACCTGTAACAGTGAAAGCAGTAGTCATGTAAAGATCTAGAGATGCGTCTTCTGATTTATTAAATTTCAATGTACCAGAAGAAGACACGACAGAAGAACCATCAACAGTAAATGTTGTTGGTAAAACATCAGTTGAAGCAACAGCACCAAGATCAATATCAACAGCACCAGATGAGTCTTTTGTTGTTACAGCTTGTTCAACTTCAGAAACTAATGAGAAGTCAATTACAGCTGTAATAGCAGTTGTGTTAACAACACTAAAGGTATCTGTACCACCATTACCATCAAACTTATCAGTTGCTTCAAGAGCAGAAGCTGCGGTAGAAGATACAACCCATGTATCATCACCAGATCCACCAAGAAGTGTATCATTAGCATCCGTCGCTACATTATTTGGATAGAAGACAACAGCACCATTTGAAACTGCTGATAAATCAATATAGTGATCAGCAGCAGCATCGTCAGCATCATTACCATCAATTGTTATAGTAGCTGAACCATTGCTTGTGAAGAAACCATTACCAAGTGTGATAGTAGTTTGATCATTATCTATAGTGTTAGCAGCATCTAGAACTTCAATACCTACTAAAGCTTCCATTTCAGGAGCACTAAGTGTTAATGCAGTTGCTTCAGTAAATGTAATAGTATCTGTACCAGCACCACCATCTAAAGTCTCAGCACCACCAGATGTTTTAAAGTCTGTAAATGTACCAATTGTAAAGGTATCATTACCAGTACCACCAGAAGCATGATCAATACCAGCTCCAGGAGTGATGTTATCAGCACCTGCACCACCA
>MDTG01027103.1_pt1 | contig 28682 bp, 19 predicted proteins | sample 811421 | NCBI WGS metagenome assembly MDTG01 (sample SAMN05326645, study PRJNA326480) | marine metagenome | isolation source: seawater | place: Pacific Ocean: South East | collected 2011
CCCCACCCACCCAGTAGGGTCGCGCCCCCATGAGCGACGCCCCTCCCAGCACCGCCCCCCTGCTCCGCCTCCTCCGCCACACGCGCCAACACCGCTCGCGGGTGTGGGCCGCCGTCGCCTGCTCGGTGCTCAACAAGCTCTTCGACCTCGCCCCGCCCGGCCTGATCGGGGCCGCGGTCGACGTGGTCGTGCGCAAGGAGCAGTCCTTCCTCGCTCGACTCGGCTACGAGGACGTCACGACCCAGCTGTGGATCCTGGCGATCCTGACCTTGATCGTGTGGGGCCTGGAGTCGGTGTTCGAGTACGCGTTCCAGGTCCTGTGGCGGAACCTGGCCCAGCAGGTCCAGCACGAGCTGCGCCTCGAGGCCTACGCGCACATTCACGACCTCGACATGGCCTGGTTCGCCAACCAGTCCCGCGGCGGGCTGCTCGCCGTGCTCAACGACGACGTCAACCAGCTCGAGCGCTTCCTCGACGGCGGCGCCAACGACCTGCTCCAGGTCGGCACGACCGTGGTGGCGGTCGGCGCGGTGTTCTTCGCCGTCTCGCCGGGCGTGTTCGGGCTCGCGATCCTGCCGATCCCGCTGATCCTGCTCGGCTCCTTCGCCTTCCAGGCCCGGATCGCGCCCCGCTACGCGACGGTCCGCGAGCGCGTGGCCGAGCTGAACGGGATCCTCCAGAACAACCTGGCCGGGATCGCCACGATCAAGAGCTTCACGGCCGAGGCGCGCGAGGTCGAGCGCGTGCGCGGCGCGAGCGAGGCCTACCAGACCGCCAACCGGGCCGCGATCCGGCTCAGCTCGGCCTTCTCGCCCCTGATCCGAATGGTGATCGTGATCGGCTTCACCGCGACCCTGGTCTACGGCGGGACCCAGACGGTCGCGGGCGTGATGAGCGTGGGCGCCTACAGCGTGCTGGTGTTCCTGACCCAGCGCCTGCTCTGGCCGCTGACCCGGCTCGGCTCGACCTTCGACCTCTACCAGCGCGCCATGGCCTCCACCGTGCGGATCCTGGACCTGATCGACGAGCCGATCACGCTCCAGGACGGCGAGCGGGCCCTCGCCCGCGACCAGGTCCAGGGCGCCCTCAGCTACGAGGGGATCGGCTTCGCCTACCCGGAGCGCGAGCCCCTCTTCGCCGACTTCGACCTCCGCGTCGAGGCGGGGCAGACCGTGGCGCTGGTCGGCTCGACGGGCTCGGGCAAGTCGACCCTCGTCCGGCTCCTGCTCCGCTTCCACGACCCCCAGCAGGGGCGGCTGACCCTCGACGGGCAGCACGTGTCCGAGCTGCGCCTGGCGGACCTGCGCGGCTGCGTGGCCCTCGTCAGCCAGGACGTCTACCTCTTCCCCGGCAGCGTGCGCGAGAACATCGCCTACGGGCGCCCCGACGCCAGCGACGCCGAGATCGAGCAGGCCGCCCGCGAGGCCGAGGCCTGGGAGTTCGTAGATTCCCTGCCCCAGGGCCTCGCGACGCCGATCGGCGACGCCGGGAGCAAGCTCTCGGGCGGCCAGCGCCAGCGGATCTCGATCGCGCGGGCCGTGCTCAAGCAGGCCCCGATCCTGGTCCTCGACGAGGCGACCAGCGCCGTCGACAACGAGACCGAGGCCGCGATCCAGCGCTCGCTGGCGCGGATCTCGCGCGACCGGACCACGATCGTGATCGCGCACCGCCTGTCGACGATCCGCCACGCCGACCGGATCGTGGTGCTCGAAATGGGTCGGATCGTCGAGCAAGGCAGCCACGAGGAGCTCGTCGCCGAAGACGGCGTCTACGCGCGCCTGTGGCGGTTTCAGACCGGCGAGCCGGTGGCGGTCTAGGCGATCCGTCAACGCAGTCAGCAGCTCGAGGAGAGCACGAGACCCATTCGCGCGAGATCTGCGCGCGATCGCACGACTTGTGACTGGCCAGGAGGTTGCGCAATCCAGGGACGAAGGAGGTCACTGGAACGCCAGGGACCCAAGCCGGAGGCTCCCGTGCAAAGACTGCCCTCTGACCCGCCGACGCCCCCCGACCTGAGGTCCTTCCCGACCTCAGGCGGCAGACTGCTGTGGTGGGCTCGGACCTCCAAGCCGAACAGCTATGCCCTGTGGGTGTTCTATCTGGTCTGCGTGACCCTCGCCCTTCTCTGCCTGGAGCCCGACTCCTTGTCCCGGGTCTGGCAAGTCCTGATCGTGGTGGCCCTCTCGACGGCGCTCACGATCTGCCTCGGCTTGGCCTACCGAACGCGTCACAGCTCCTGGCTGGTGCGGATCGACCAGCAGCAGCGAACGCTCGAGGCCCGCTGCGAGCAAGGGGAGCCCGTCTCTATCGCAGGGCTCCTCCCCCCGCTGACTCGCGCGGCCCCCCTCCGCTTCCCGCTCGACGCCAGCACCATCGGGGTGCGCGTCTACCCCGACGAATGGGGCCGAGACCACTTCGCGGCGACGCTGGCTTGGGAGGGAGGAGGCCCTGAGCTCTCGCTGCCCAAGCGCCTCAGTCAGCGAGACGCGGAGCGCGACGAGGCCTGGCTGCGGGATCAGATCCGCGACGCCCTGCGCCAGCCGGCCGCCGCTCCCCACCTCCCAGGCCGGCCCCTGCTGGTGCTGAGGGCAGGCGCCGCCCAGCGCTGCTCCTACTGCCTGGACGACCTCGGGGGCCACGTCCACGTCTGCGGCGGCTGCTCGACCGTGGTGCATACCGAGTGCGCCGCCGAGCTGGTGGAGTGCCCGAGCGTAGGCTGCGACCTCCCGCCCCGCCTCGCCGCGTAGAGCGAGCCTCCGAGCGCGCTCAGCGTTAGCATCACCCCATGCCGGACAAGCCTCGGAGCTGGTATCAGCTCCGCGCCAAGAAGAAGGAGGACGCGGAGAAGCGCAAGCGCGTCAAGGCGCGCCGGCGCAACCGGCGGCTGAAGGTGATCGAGACGATCACCGTCATCGGCAGCGGCGGCAACGTCTATGAGGTCGAGGTGCTCGAGAACGGCAAGGCGCGCTGCCCCTGCAAGGGCTTCCGCTACCGCCACGAGTGCCGCCACCTGCTCGACCCCGAGGTCCGCGACGCGACCCGCCACTACGGCCCGGCGCGGCGCTCCTATCAAGAGGTCTCGCTGGTGGCGACGGCGCTCGCGACCGCGATCCTGCCCTACTGCAGCCGGGTCAAGATCATGGGCTCGCTGCGGCGCCAGAAGCCCTCGGTCAAGGACATCGACATCATCTTCATTCCGGGCATGGGCTCCGCCGAGCAGGTGGTCCACCTCTTCCGCAGCTTCGGCAAGCCGGTCCACATGGGCGAGACCATGGGCGCGATCGTGCTCCCCAACGGGATCCCCGCTCAGCTCTGGCCGGTCGAGGCTCTCGACGTGTGGGGCGCGGCCCAGCTGCACTACACCGGACCGCGGGACTACAACATCAGCCTCCGGATCCGCGCCAACCGCCGCGGCTGGAAGCTCAGCCAGCACGGGCTGGTCGAGCGGAGCAACGAGCGCCTGATCGCGGGGCGGACCGAGGAGGAGGTCCTCGACCACCTCGGCATGCCCTGGCTCCCGCCGCCCCTGCGCGAGAACCACCGCAAGGCCCGCTCGCTCCAGGCCGGCCGCCGCGGACCCTACCGCTACCCGGGCAAGGGCTTCTAGGTGCGAGCAAGCCGCAAGACCCGCGCAGCAATCGCAGTCACTCTCGCGATCGCCGGCGCGCTTGGGGTCGCTTTGCTCGGCGCGTGGAGGTGCCGAGACGTCGAGGAGCGCGTAGAAGTCTCGCTGCCGACGGGGGAGGTGCGCTACTCGAGTCGCACCTCCCTCTGGGGACACCGTCTCTGGGAGGAGGCCTCCGTCGAGGCGCTGAGTCCGGCGGCATTCCTGCGCGAAGAGCGGCTGCTACGCACCCCCGACTGGATCCACGTGGCCTCGACCTGGAAGCCGAGGTTCCGCTGTGGGCGTGGCTACGGTGGGCAGTTGCTTGATCTGTGCGGCGAGAAGGACTGGACAGCCTGGTCGCGTGCACACCAGGAGCGGTCACGCGTGCTCTGGAAGCACGTCCTCGACCGCCTTGAGCAGCCCGGAGTCCAAGAAGCGCGCCGAATCGAAGAGGCCGCTCGAATCTGGCGCTGGGGATCTCTTGTCATTGGCCAGGCCGAGCCCGAGATCCCACTCCAGGAACTGGAAGAGTGGCTCGCTGGCGTCGGAAAGCGCTGAGCCAGCGCCCGCTGCTCCTCTTTCGAATCGCAGGCGCCAGCTCAGCAGCGAGGTAGCCGCGGCGCAGGGCTCCCCTGGCAGGGAGGCCCGCGCCATGAGTCAGTCGGCAACCGCCAGCCCGCTCGGCACGGTGGCCGGCACGGGGACCGGCGTCCGCGCCGCGGGGTCGGTCAGGGCCCGCAGGAAGGCCAGCAGGTCCTGGCGATCGCCCTGGTTGATCCGGATCCCGCCGCCCACGATCGGGTCGACCGCGGCGATCCGAGCCGCGATCCGCGCCGCGTCCGTGTCCACCAGCGGGCGGAAGAAGGCCGGCAGCTCGGCGTCGGGGTCGTAGTTGCGGATCGACCCGTCGGGGTCGTTGTAGTGGCGCAGCACGTCGCCCAGGGTCTGGAAGGCGCCCGAGTGGAAGTAGGGGCCAGTCAGCTCGACGTTGATCAAGGGCGGCGTGCGGAAGCGGTAGTCGTCGGCGGTCGTGCCGGTCTCGAGGGCCAGGCCGCGGTCGTCGGGCTCTCCGCCGGCGCCGGGTCCGAGCTGGGGGACCGCCAGCGCGTGGTGGTCGAAGTCGCTCAGGAGCGGCCCGTCGTGGCAGTTGGCGCAGCGGGCGGCGCCGGTGAAGAGCAGCCCGCCTCGCTTGGCCGGATCCGTCAGCGCGCCGTCGTCGCCCTGCAGGTAGCTCTGCAGGGGCGAGTCGAACTTGGCGAAGGCGCTCGCCTCGTAGGCCGCGATCGCGCGCCCCGCGTGACCGAAGTTCAGCTCGTCGAAGGTCAGCCCCGGGAAGGCGGCCTGGAACAACGTTCGGTAGCCGTCGATCCCGCCCACCGTCCCGTTGCTCGTCCCGACCAGGCGAGCCATCAGCAGCGCCCACAGCTCCTCGTTGGTCGCGGCGTCCGCCAGCTCGTTGCTGCCGGCGTCGCCGCGCATCTCCTCGTGGGAGCCGACGGGGAAGAGCGCCTGGGCCGCCAGGGCCGAGGTCAGCTGGCTCGCGATGTCGTCGCGGGTCGGGGCCGCGCCGTTCAGCGCCGGCTCGGGCGTGGTCAACACCCCGGTCGCGTCGTCACGGCGCACGCGGCTGTCCCAGAACATGCTCTGGACCCCCGCCGCGCCGACGTGCCACAGGGCGGGCGCGTTGCGCGCGATCACCTGGTCGGTGGTGCCGGTCCGATTCGGCGCCGTCCCGCTCGCGCCCTCGCCCAGCGAGAGGGGCAGGCCGTCCGCCGAGGCCGCGTTGGGGTGGTGGCAGCTCGCGCAGGAGATGTTGCGGTTCCCCGAGAGCTCCTTGTCGAAGAAGAGCGCCTCTCCCAAGGCGATCAGCTCGGCGCTCTCGCTGGCCCGCGCCTCGATCGCGGTGATCCCAGCGCCGCTGAGGGCGGCGCGCAGCTGCACGTCGAGCGGATCCGTCGGGGTCGGCGCCGGGTCGGTCGGCGCCGGGGTCGCCGGCGCGGGGTCAGGCGGGGCCGGAGCGGGCGCGGCCGGCGCGGGCGCCGGCGGCCCAGCGCTGACTGGGGCGGCGGCTCCTCCTCCGCCGCCGCTGCCGTCGTTGCAGCCCGCGAACAGGACTCCAAAGGCTCCCGCGACGAACGTGGTCAGGTGAATGTGGCGCATGCGTTCCTCCAACTCCCCGCCGCATGGATCCGCCTCGAGCGCGGCCAGGGTCCACCTCTCGACCTAAGTCCTCTGCTTTGAGTCGCCTCCTAAGGGCGGCGCTTGGCGCGCAAGCGCTCCAGCTCGGCCCGCACCTCGTCCTGCGCGGGGTTCTGCGCGAGCCAAGCGGCGCAGGCCGCGTCGACCTCGTCCAGCAAGCTGGGGAGGAGCGGCTCCTCGTCCTTCAAGGAGAGCGCGAGGAAGGCGGCGTCCAGGCGGTACTGGGCGTCCTGCGGCACCGCGATCGGCGGCGAGCGGGTGAAGTCGGTCAGGCTGAGCCGGACCGCCGCGCCCGCGCGCGGGAGGTCCGGCCGGCTGGGCCTGGCCTCGGCCTGGAGCAGGAGCCGGGCCCAGAGCAGGTAGAGCGCCCCGCGCACGCGGCGGATCTTGGGGTCCTCGGTGGAGTCGAGGTCCTGCAGCGCCTCGCGCGCGTGGCGGAGCCCATAGCGCAGCCAGGCTTCGGCCTGGGTGATTCGAGCGGGGGTCTCGGCGGCCACGCTCAGCCGCGTGAGCGCCAGCCCGAGCGGCTCGGCCCGCGCGCTCAAGACCCTCGGAAAGGCCCGCGCGAGGCGAGCGCTCATGATCATTCGCTCCTGCTCGTCCAAGCTGCGCAGCTGGTTGACGATCAGAGCGAGCGCCAGCCTGCGCTCGCCCAGGAGCTGGGTGCCGATCGCATGCGCGCGCCGGAGGCCCCCGCTGGTCGGGATCCAGAGCGCGATCAGGCGCAGCTGGCGCAGCGCGGCCTCTCGCTCGCCGGCGTTGGCCAACGCGCGGGCGAGCTGCAGGCGAGGGACCTCCTGCCAGAGACCGCGGGCGTCGTCCGGGAGCGCGGCCCGCAGCGCCGCCAGCTCGGCCTCGCCCTCTGGCGCGCGAGCCAGCGCGATCGCAGCGCGGAGGGCCCGCTCGGGCGCCCCCTCGCGGAGCGAGCCGCCCCGCGTGAGCTCGCCCAGCGCGACCTCCGCCCGCTTCAGCTCTCCGCGCTCCAGACGCATCGCGACGATCTGTCGGCAGAGCCGCGTTCGCTGCTCGCCGCTGCTCTGGACGAAGCTCTCCAGGGCCAAGGCCAGGGCCTCCTCGTTCGCTCCTGCGTCCAGGAGCGACTGCACCGCCATCGTCCGGAGCTGGTCGGCGAAGGCAGCCTCGGCGTGCTCGGCGGCCGCGCGGAAGAACTCCGCCGCGGCCCTGCTCTCGCCGATTCGCGCGTGCGCCACCCCGCAGCGCCAACGCAGCTCGACGGTCCCGGGCGCGCGCGGATCAGCCAACGGGTCCTCGCAGGCGGTCCGCAGGAAGGAGGCCGCCGCGATCCGCTCGGCTTGGGTGAGGTGTAAGGCGAGCCCGAGCGCCCAGTTCGCCTGGGAGCTCCAGGGCTGCAGCCGAACCCAGCCCAGGGCGTTGCGTCGGCGCATCTCGCTCAGCCGGGGTTGCTGGGCGAAGTCGCCCTGGGCCCACCATCTGCCGAGCAAGTCGCGCAGGAGGAGCTCGTCAGCGGGCGCCGCCGAGGCCTGCGCGTAGGTGCGGGCGGCTTCGTCGAGAGCGCTGACGTAGTCGTCGAGGGGCTGCCCACGACGGCTAGCGAGGCTGGCGAGGCTGGCTGCGCTGGAGACGCGCAGCAAGCAGGCCTCGCTCCGCTCAGCCGGCGCGCCTTCCTCGAGCCGACGACCCGCCAGCGCGTAGGCCAGCTGGAGCTGGGCCTCTTCTTCGGGACAGGCTCGCGCCAGGAACCTCAGCAAGCGAGGCCGGGCGCCAGCCGGAGTCCCCTCCCAAGCCCGGTCGAGCTCCGCCGAGCCGGCGCGCAAGGCCGCGAGCACGCGATCGACCAGGGCCGGGTCGTGCTCGGGCCCTCTCCTGGCGCGCGCTGCCGCTAGCTCCCGCTGGCTGCTGGCGAGCTGGAGGTTCGGGTCGCGGGCGAGGTAGGCGCCGACCTCCAGCTGCAGCACGTCGAGCCCGGAGGTAGCTGGGCTCCGCCCCAGCTTCAGCGCGCGCAGCGCAGCGGAGCAACGTCGAACCCCGTCCGAGGGAGAGGTCACCGGGCCAGCGCGGAGATAGTGGCTCAGCGCGCGAGCCTCCGCCGCGTCGCGCTGCGGGGTGTCGCGCAAGAGCGGCTCTGCGCTGCAGCGGCGCAGGTAGTCCGCCCACGTCCAACACAGGTCCCCGGCGGTGCGGTGGACCAACGCCAGGGCGGCGACGTCGTCGACCTCGGGTGAGTAGGTGAGGCCGTAGCGGAGGAAGGCCTCCGCCTGCGCAGCCCAGCGGCGGGGATCCTTGCCCGCGGCCACGGCCCTCAGGCGCGAGGCCCCGAGCCCAACCGGCATCGCCCGCAGGACGGGGTCCTCGGGAAAGGCCTGGTAGCGCAAGGCAGCGGCGGAGAAGGCGCGGGGGTCCTTGGGGTCGACCTCCCCCCCCAGCTGCCTACGGATCGTAGACCCGAGCCGCTGGCCGAGGGCGCCCAGGCGACGGAGGGTCGACACGGACAGGAAGGGCTCGCGGGCAGCGACCCTCAGCGCGGCCAGCGCGTCGTCTGGGGCGTCGCAGGCCAGCGCCTCCGCCAGGAGGAGGTGGGCCCGTCCTTGCGCGCCTCGAGGACGCGCTGCCCTCGCGAGCGCTTGGCGCAGGGCAGCTCGAGCGGCAGGCGCGCCCCGCTCGAGCGCGATGCAGGCGCGCAGCGACTCCAGGCTGGCGTCGCTCCCGCCGGCGAGCGCGGCCTCGCTCTCGAGGCGCTTCGCAGCTCGCTCCGGGTAGCCCTCCGCCAACAAGCTCCAGGCGTGCTTGTAGGCCTCCGTGCGGCGCAGCCTCCCCCCTTCGCCGGCCCAGCGCTCTCGAGTGAGCTCGTGCAGGCGCAGCGCGCGGGGGCCCTCCCCTGCCACCTCGGCCGAGAAGCTCGCGATGCCGTACATCAGGGCGCCGCGCTCGCGATCCCCTGCAGCGAGCTCCTCTGCAATGCGCGAGGCCTGACTGAATCGCCCGTGCAATTGCAGTCCCCCGACGAGCTCGCTCGGGACGCCCACGCGAACGCGAGGTGGCGCGGCCGTCAGCCACTCACGCTGGGCGTAGGCCGCTTCCAGGAAAGGAGCGGCCTCGAAGCTGCGGTTGTCGGCGACGAGGGCGAGGCCGAGGGCAGCGGCGTTGGCGGGGTCCTCAGGTGAAGCTCGCAGCTCCTCGAGGGCGCTCTGCTCGAGCAAGGCGACCAAGGGGGCTCTCTCCGCTCCTGACTGCCAGTTGGCCAGCCGCTCGGCCAGGCGAGCGCGAAGCCTGAGCCGCTGCAGGGGCGGGACGGGCTCGCGCAAGGTCTGCCCCAGGGCGGCCTGGACGTCCGCCCGATAGCGACCTCTCTGCTCGGGCGCGTGCTCCGCCAGGTCCACCGCGCAGGCTGCGCGCAGGAGGGCGGCCGCCCCCCGCAGCTCAGGAGGCGAGGCGGGGTCCTCCAGGAGCTGGGCGCCCAAGGCGTAGCCGGCCTGGCACTGCTTCACGGAGAGCTTGTAGCGAGGCAGGTCGAGGAGCCGCAGGTGGCGCTGGCCGAGCGGATAGCGCTCCAGCGCGCGTCCCAGCTCGGCCAGCTGGCCCTGCTTCCAGGCGCTGCGCAGGCGCAGCTCAGCGGTGACTCCTGGCTCGCGCTCCGGGGCCCGCGCGACCTGGCGGGTCGGCGTCGCGCTGGCAGGAGGGTGACTCGGCCCCGGCGAGGGGCGCCGAGCGCTGGTCGCCCTCCCCTGCCCACCGACCCACACGCCGAGCGCCGCCGCCCCGAGCAGGCAGAGCGCGCTGATCGCGAGGGCTCGCCCGCGACGCCGAGCGGGACGCGCCTCGGCGCTGCGCAGCCCGCGCAGGGCTGCGGCGAGGGCGCCGCAGTCGGGGTAGCGCTCGCTCGGGGCCTTCGCGAGCGCGCGCAGACAGATCCGCTCCAGCTCTGGGGGGACGCCCCCGCGCTCGGGGGGGGCCAGGGCGCTTGGCGGCGTGGGCGGCTCCTCGAGCACCTTGTGGAGCGTGTGGATCAAGGTCGCGCCCTTGCAGGGCGGGCTGCCGGTCAGGCAGGCGTAGAGCAGGGCTCCCAGCCCATAGACGTCGGTGGCCGGCGTCGAGGGATCGCCAGAGCCGCACTGCTCCGGCGCCAGATAGCCGGGCGACCCGAGCACCTCGCCGGTCTCGGTCAGGCGCCGGCTGCGGTCGAGGCGCTTGGCGAGGCCGAAGTCGGTCAAGAGCGGGGCCCCGTCCTGCCGGCGCAGGCGGACGTTGCTCGGCTTGACGTCCCGGTGGAGCACGCCCTGCTCGTGGGCGTGGGCCAGGGCATCGGCCAGGCTCGCCACCAGCTCCGCCGCCTCCCACGCCGCCAGCGGACCCTCACGCTGGAGCCGCTGCGCGAGGTCCTCGCCCGGGACGAACTCCATGGCCAGCCAGGGTCGCCCGCGCTCGTCCCTCCCAGCCCCGAGGACCTGGACCAGGTTGGGGTGCTTGAGCCGCGCCAGGGACTCCCCTGCGAGCAAGAAGCGCTCGAGCAGGTCGGGCTCGGTGTCGGCGAGGTCGAGGATCAGCTTGAGCGCCACGTCCTGGCCCAGCTGCGCGTGACGGGCCTGGAAGACGATCCCCATTCCCCCGCGTCCGAGCTCACCCTGCAGCTCATAGGGGCCGATCCTGCGCGGCTGGCCCACGGCCTACTCCTCAGCCCCGGCGGAGAGCCGCAGCGAATTACCCTCGAGGAAGCACGGCGCGAACACGTGCTGAGCATGTCACATCGCGGGGCCGCGAGCTCCCAAGCCGATCCCGCTTCGATCATTCCCCCACTCCCCGCCGCATGGATCCGCAGGGGCAGCCCGAGGATCCGCCTCTCGCCCAACTGGCTGGGGACGGCTAGCGGCGACGCGCGGCCCTCAGGCCCTCGAGCTCGCGCCGCACCTCGTCCTGCCCGGGGTGCGCCTCTAGCCAGCGCGCGCAGGCCGCATCGACCGCGTCGAGCAGGGCCGGGTCGAGCGGAGCGTCGCTGGGCACGGAGAGCGCGAGGTGGGCGGCGGCCAAGCGATGGTGCGCGTCTTGTGGCGCCGAGATCGGCGGAGAGCGGGCGAAGTCCTGCAAGCTCAGGCGAAGCGCCGCGTCGGGCTGTGGGAGGTCGGGTCGGCTGGGCGAGGCCTGAGCCCGCTGCAGGAGTTTGGCCCAGAGCAGGTAGAGCGCGGCGCGCGTGCGGTAGATCTGGCGATCCTCAGCGACGGCCAGGTCCTGCAGCGCGTCGCGAACGTGGCGGAGACCGTAGCGCAGCCAGGCCTCCGCGCGAACGATCCCCGCGGAGCTCTCGCTGAGTCGGGTCAGGGTCGTCAGGGCCAACACGAGGGGCTCGGATCGTGCCCTCAGCTCGCGCGGGAAGGCCCGCGCGAGGCGCGCGAACATGACCATCCGAGTCCCCTCTCCCTCGAGTCCGCGGACCTCACGGATCAAGAAGCCCAAGGCCTGGGCGTCAGCGAGCAGCCCGCCGGAGATAAGCCGCGCGCCGCGCAGCGCGCCGACCGTGCAGGTCGATCGGATCAGGCGGCGCAGCTCACGCAGGGCCCCCGCCTGATCACCCGCCTTGGCCAATCCAGCGGCGAGGTGCAGGCGCGGAACCTCCAGCAGACTGCCCTTTGCCCCGGCAGGAAGCGCGGCCTGCAGCGCGTCAAGCTCCTCCACGCCCTGCGGTGAGCGGGCGAGCGCGAGGGCGGCCGCGAGAGCCCGCTCGACCACGCGCTCTTCCAGGGGGCGCTCGGCGGGGAGTTCGCTAAGCGCGCGCGCGGCGAGGTCGAGCTCGCGCGCCTCGAGGTGCAGGGCGGCGAGCTGGCGTCCGAGCTCGACTCGCGCTTCGCCCGCGCTCGCCTTGAAGCTGCGCAGCGCAAGTTCCCGGGCGGCGAGACCCTCGCCCGCCTCTAGCAGACGCTGAACCGCCAGGACTCGCAGCTGCAGCGCGAGGTCCGGCGGCGCGCGATCGGCCGCTTGCACCAAGCGCGCCGCCGCAGCTCGGCTGTCGCCGACTCGGGCCTCGGCCAGCGCGCAGGACCGGTCGAGGTCAAGGCTGGACGAGGCGCTGGGATCACGCTGGGGGTCCGCGCACGCCGTCTGCAGGAAAGGGGCGGCCGCGATCCGCTCCTCAGGCTCGAGCGAGAGTCCGAGCGCCTCGTTCGCCGCCTGGAGCGTGGGCTGGAGGCGCACCCAGCCGAGCGCGTTCCGGCGGCGGAGTCGGTCCAGTTCGGGCAAGTCCTCGAAGCTCCCCCGGACCAGCCGCCGCCCGATGGCCTCGCGCAGGAGGAGCTCGTGCGTGGAGGCCGCCGAGGCCTGCGCGTAGGTCTGAGCGGCTTCGTTCAGGGCCTCCAGGAAGCCCTGGCAGGGCTGGCGGCGACGGCTGGCCAGGGAGATCAGGCCGGCCGCGCTGGCTGCGCGCAGCAACGCGGCCTCGTTGCGCTCGGCGGGGGCGCCTTCCCGCAGGCGCTGCTGCGCCAGGTCGAAGGCGAAGCGCAGCGGCCCTTCCTGCTCGGGGCAAGCTCGTGCCAGCACCCGCAGCACCCGAGGGCGCGCGCTGGCTGCGGTCTGCGCCCAGGCGCGCTGCAGCGCTGCCGCTCCGCGGCTCAGGGCCGCGACGACGCGAGCGACCTGGGCGGGATCGTGCGCTGGCCCACGCCTCGCGCGGGCCTCGGACAGCTGCTGCTGGCGACGCGCGAGCTCGGGGTCGCGGTCGCGGGCGAGGAAGGCGTCGACTCGCTCCTGGATCGCGTCGAGCTGGAAGCTCGCTGGCGATCGCTCCGCCTCCAGCGCGCGCAGCGCTGCCGCGCAGCGGCGCTGACCGTCCTCTGGTGAGGTCACCGCGCCGGCGCGGGCGAAGTGCTCCAGCGCGCGGATCTCAGCCGCCGCGCGGGTCGGGGTGTCGGGCAAGAGCGGTCGCGCGCCGCTGCGAGTCAGATAGGTCGCCCACTGCCAGCAGAGGGCGCCCGCTGAGCGGTGGACCACGGCCGAGGCTGTGACGTCCCCCGGAGCGGGCAGGTAGGGCAGCCCATAGCGCAGGCAGGCCTCGATCCGAGCGCCATGACGCGCGGCCGTCTGACCGGCGGCCTCGAACCTCCGCGAGGAGGCGAGCGCAAGCTCGGCGGGGAGCGAGCGAAGCTCGGGATCGTGGGGGAAGGCGCGGGAGAGGAGAGCCGCGGAGGAGAAGGCGCGAGGATCCTCGGGGTCGAGGTCCACGTGCGTCACGCCGAGCGTGGTCCCGAGCCGCTCGGCCAGGGCGCGCAGGCGACACAGGCTCGCCGAGGAGAGCAGCTCCTCCTCACTCGCGAAGCGCAGAACGGCGAGCGCCTCAGCCGGCGCCTCGCACACCGCCGCCTCGGCCAGGCGGATATGGGCCCGCCCGAACGCGCCATCGGGGCGGTGACCGTCGAGCGCGCGGCGCAGCCCCGCGAGGGCGCCCGGGCTGCCTAGCTCCAGTCCTATCCAGGCGCGCAGCGCGGTCAGGTCGCGAGCCGAGAACAGCTCCTTGTCGGTCTCGAGGAAGGCGACGGCCTGGTCGATGAGACCGGCCTCCAGCAAGCCCCAGACCTGGAGGCGCCGCTGATAGCGACGCAGTCGCGGTCGCTCGCTGACGGGCTCGCGCCGGAGGAGCTCGTAGAGCTGACGCGAGCGGGCGGCTTCGCCCGCCATGTCGGCCGAGAAGCTCGCGATCCCGAGCATGAACACCCGCTGGGCTGGGTCTGCGCGCGCTACCTCCTCAGCCAGGCGAGACGCGGCCGCGAAGCGCCCCTGCACTTGAAGGCCGGCCACGAGCTCGTTGGCGACCCCGCCGCGAACGCCACGGGAGGCGCTCTTCAGCCATTCGGGGCGACCCCAGGCGGCCTCGAGGTAGGGGGCCGCCGCCAGGGTGTTGCCAGCGGCGACGAGGGCGAAGCCAAGCGCCGCGGCGCAGGCGGGATCGCCCGGCGACCTCAGCAGCTGCTCGCGCGCGCTCTGCTCCAGCAGCTCGATCAGAGGAGCGCGCGCCGCCTCCTCCCAGCCGGAGACCCTCGCGGCGAGCCGTGCGCGGAGCTGGAGCAGGTCCGCGGCGGGCACGGGCGCGCGCAGGGCTTGCTCGACCGCCGCGCGGGTGTCCGCTTCGTAGCGCTCGCGCGTGCCGGGGTCGAGCTCGGCCAGCTCCGAGGCGCAGGCGGCGCGCAGCAGCGCCGCCGCTCCCCGCAACGCCGCCGAGGTCTCCCGGTCGGCCAGGAGCTGCGCGCCCAGAGCGTGGCCGGCCCGCAGCTGACGATCCGAGAGGGGAACCCGCGGGAGGCTCAGCAGCCGCAGGTGGCGCTCGGCCTGGGGGGAGCGCTCGAGCTGGCGGCGCAGCTCGCCCAAGTCGCCCTGGCTCCAGGCGCGGCGCAGGAGCGCCGCAGCGAGCGCAGGGTCGGCGACTGAGGCCGGCGACGCAGGAGCGCTCGGGCTGGCGGAGGGGCGCGCGCTCGCTGTCGCTGGAGGGGCTGGATCGCGCTCGCCTCCGAGCCAGGCGCCGAGGGCTCCGGCCCCGAGCAGGCAGAGCGCGCCCAGCAGCGCGGCTCGCCTTCGCCGAGGTGCAGCCGGCGTGCCAGCGCTACGCAGCCCGCGCAGGGCCGCCGCGAGGGCCCCGCCGTCGGGGTAGCGTTCAGCGGGGTCCTTGGAGAGCGCGCGCAGGCAGACCCGCTCCAGGGCCGGCGGGACGCCCCCCCGCTCGGGCGGGGCCAACGCGCTGGGCGGCCGGGGCGGCTCCTCCAGCACCTTGTGGAGCGTGTGGATCAAGGTGGAGCCCTTGCAGGGTGGGTGGCCGGTCAAGCACGCGTAGAGCAGGGCCCCCAGCCCATAGACGTCGGTCGCCGGCGTCGAAGGAGCGCCGGAGCCGCACTGCTCGGGCGCCAGATAGCCGGGCGAGCCGAGGACCTCGCCGGTCTCGGTCAGGCGCTGGCTGCGATCGAGGCGCTTGGCGAGTCCGAAGTCGGTCAGCAGCGGAGCGCCGTCCTGACCGCGGAGGAGGACGTTGCTGGGCTTGACGTCGCGGTGGAGCACTCCCTGGTCGTGGGCGTGGCCGAGGGCCTCGGCCAGGCTCTCCACCAGCTCCGCCGCCTCCCAGGCCGGCAGGGGCCCCTCTCGCGTGAGGCGCTGGGTGAGGTCCTCGCCGGGGATGAGCTCCATGGCCAGCCAGGGGCGCCCGCGCTCGTCCCGCCCCGCGGAATGGACGGCGACCAGGTTGGGGTGCCTGAGCCGTGCCAGCGACTCGCCCTCGAGCACGAAGCGCTCGAGCAGACTGGGCTCGGTGTCGGCGAGGCCCAGGATCAGCTTGAGCGCGACCTCCTGGCCCAGCTGGACGTGTCGCGCGCGGTAGACGACGCCCATCCCGCCGCGACCGAGCTCCTCGAGCAGCTCGTAGGGCCCGACCCTGCGTGCCTGGCCCATGAGCTACTCCCCTGCTCCGTGGAGGGGCCGCGCGGGTGAGATCACAGGGAGGCAGGTTGGGAGCACGAACCAAGGATGACACAGCCTGAGTCGCGGGGAGCCGCCCGCGCCCATGACCTTCCCGAGCAGGCGGGAGCTCGCTGGCGCTGACTACCCAAGTCCTGCCCTCGTTGAAGTCTCCACTCCGGGGACGTGCTAAAACCCTGGGCCGACCGCAGCGAGGAGAGACGCCTGTGTCCGTCGAGTCCCCCGCCGAGCGCCTCGAGCGAATGCGCCGCGAAGCCCAACTGGGCGGCGGCGAGAAGCGAATCGCGGCCCAGCATGACAAGGGAAAGCTGACCGCCCGCGAGCGCGTCGAGCTCCTGTGCGACCCTGGCAGCTTCGAAGAGCTAGACGCCTTCGTCCGCCACGACTGCCGCGACTTCGGCATGGAGGACAAGCGCGTCCTCGGCGACGGCGTGATCACCGGTCACGGCAAGATCGACGGGCGGCGAGCCTTCGTGTTCAGCCAGGACTTCACCGTCCTGGGCGGCTCCCTCTCGGGGGCCTACGCGCGCAAGATCTGCAAGATCATGGACCTGGCCCTCAAGGCCGGCGTGCCGGTGGTCGGCCTGAACGACTCGGGCGGGGCCCGGATCCAGGAGGGCGTCGAGAGCCTGGGCGGCTACGCGGACATCTTCCTGCGCAACACCCTGGCCTCGGGCGTGGTCCCGCAGATCTCGGCGATCCTCGGCCCCTGCGCCGGCGGCGCGGTCTATTCGCCCGCGATCACCGACTTCAACCTGATGGTCGACGACACGAGCTACATGTATGTCACCGGCCCCAGCGTGGTGAAGACCGTCACCAACGAGGAGGTCAGCCACGCCGGCCTCGGCGGCCCCGAGGTCCACTCGCGCACCAGCGGCGTGGTCCACTTCGTGCGCCCCGACGACAGCGCCTGCCTCGACCTGGTCCGCCAGCTCCTCTCCTACCTGCCGAGCAACAACGCCGAGGACCCGCCCCGGGTCGAGGCGCGCGACCCGGCCGGCGAGGCGAGCGAGCTCGACAGCCTGGTCCCCGAGGACCCGAGCAAGCCCTACGACATGCACGACGTGATCACGCGCGTCGTCGACGAGAGCAGCTTCCTCGAGGTCCACGCCGACTACGCCATGAACATCGTGGTCGGCTTCGCGCGGATCGGCGGGCGCAGCGTGGGGATCGTGGGCAACCAGCCCAACAACCTCTCGGGCGTGCTCGACATCGACGCCTCGCTCAAGGCCGCCCGCTTCGTGCGCACCTGCGACTGCTACAACGTGCCGATCGTGACCTTCGTGGACGTGCCCGGCTTCATGCCCGGCCGCGACCAGGAGAACGGCGGGATCATCAAGCACGGCGCCAAGCTGCTCTACGCCTACTGCGAGGCGACCGTGCCCAAGCTGACCGTGATCACGCGCAAGGCCTACGGCGGCGCCTACGACGTCATGGCCAGCAAGCACATCCGCGGCGACCTCAACTACGCCTGGCCCAGCGCGCAGATCGCGGTCATGGGCGCCAAGGGCGCGGTCGAGATCATCTTCCGGCGCGAGATCCAGGCGGCGAGCGACCCCGAGGCCGAGCTCGAGCGCTTGACCCAGGAGTACGAGGAGCGCTTCCTCAACCCCTACTCGGCGGCCGAGCGCGGCTTCCTCGACGCGGTGATCCACCCGCACGAGACGCGCGCCCGCCTGCTGGCCGGCCTCGAGCTGCTCGAGACCAAGCGCGACAAGAACCCGCCCAAGAAGCACGGCAACATTCCCCTCTAGGAGACGGCGATGCCCAAGATCGACACGGTCCTGATCGCCAACCGCGGGGAGATCGCGGTGCGCGTCGTGCGCGCCTGCCGCGAGACCGGCCGCCGCGCGGTGGCCGTCTACAGCGACGCCGACCGCGACGCGCTCCACGTGCGGCTGGCCGACGAGGCGGTCCGCCTCGGCCCGCCCGAGGCGGCCCAGAGCTACCTCGACGTGGACAAGATCATCGCGGCGGCCAAGGCCACCGGCGCCCAGGCGATCCACCCCGGCTACGGCTTCCTGGCCGAGCGCGAGTCCGCTGGCCGCGCGGTCGAGGAGGCAGGGCTGATCTGGATCGGCCCCCGCCCCGAGACGACGGCCAAGCTGGGCGACAAGCTCTCGGCCCGCGCCCTGGCGCGCGAGGCCGGCGTGCCCCTCGCCCCGGGGACCGACCACCCGGTCTCGGTGGACGACGTCGAGGCCGCGGCCGAGGAGGTCGGCTTCCCGCTCCTGCTCAAGGCGACCGGCGGCGGCGGCGGCAAGGGGATCCGCCTCGTGCGCGAGCCCAAGGACCTGAAGGGCGCGCTCGAGCGCGCTCGCGGCGAGGCGCAGAGCGCCTTCGGCAGCGACGCGGTCTACGTCGAGCGCTACGTCTCGCCGGCGCGCCACATCGAGGTCCAGATCCTCGGCGACGGCAAGGGCGACGCGCTGCACCTCGGCGAGCGCGAGTGCTCGCTCCAGCGGCGCCAGCAGAAGGTCGTCGAGGAGACCCCCTCGCCCTTCGTGACGCCCGAGCTGCGGGCCGCCATGGGCGAGGCCGCCGTCTCGCTGGCCAAGTCGGTCAACTACCGCGGCGCGGGGACGGTCGAGTTCCTCGTCGACGCCGAGAGCAACTTCTACTTCCTGGAGGTCAACGCGCGGCTCCAGGTCGAGCACCCCGTCACCGAGTGGGTGACCGGCGTCGACCTCGTGCGCGCCCAGCTCCAGGTCGCCGAGAGCGGGACCCTCCCGCTGACGCAGGAGGAGTGGCAGCCGCGCGGCCACGCGATCGAGCTGCGCGTCAACGCCGAGGACCCCTACAGCGGCTGGACCCCCTCGGTCGGCAAGATCACTGGCCTCCGGATCCCCGCCGGCCCCTTCGTGCGCGTCGACACGGCGCTGCAGGAGGGCGACGAGGTCAGCCCCTACTACGACTCGCTGGTCGCCAAGCTGGCCGTGTGGGGCCGGACCCGCGAGGAGGCGCTCGAGCGCTGGGCCGCGGCGGCGCGGGCCTTCTCGATCAGCGGCGTCTCGACCACGCTCCCGCTGGTGGACCAGCTGATGGCCGACCCGGCCTTCCACGAGGGCGCCTTCCACACCCGCTGGCTCGAGCCCTGGGTGGAGGAGGTCAAGGACCCCCCGCTCAGCGCCGGCCAGCGCGAGCTGACCGCGATCGCGGCCGCGCTCCACGCGCATCAGTCCGCGGCCAGCGCGCCGGTCGTCGCGGCGAGCGGCGGCGGAATGAACCCCTGGGTCGCGGCGGGCCGGCGCAGCCTGCTCGGGGACTGAAGGAGCAGCCATGCGCTACACGGTCGACGTCGAGGGAGAGCGCTACGAGGTCGAGGTCCGCGAGGGCGCGGCCGGGCTCGAGGTCCGCGTGGGCGAGGAGGGCGAGTTCCAGCCCGCGCGCCTGAGCGGCGCCCCGGCCCCGCTCTACCAGCTCGAGTGCGGCACCCGGCGCGCCGCGCTGCGGATCGTGCCCGACCCCTACGAGCCCAACGCCCTGCACATCGCCCACCCGGGCCGGCTCCCGCTCGAGGTCAGCGCCCTCGACCAGCGGACGCTGGCGGCGCAGGCTGGGCGTGCCGCGAGCAAGGCCTCCGGCCCCTCGCTGACCCGCAGCCCCATGCCCGGCGTGATCGTCGAGGTCCGGGTCGAGCCCGGCCAGGAGGTCGCCAAGGGCGACATTCTGCTGATCCTCGAGGCCATGAAGATGCAGAACGAGATCCGCGCCGCGGACGCTGGCGTGGTCTCCGCCGTCCACGTCGCCGCCCACGACACCGTCGGCGGCGGCGACAAGCTGGTCGAGTTCGCGCCGGCCGCGGCCGCGGAGGAGTAGCCGCGCCGAGCGAGAGCCGAGCCGGGAGCACGCTCTGTGCTCCCGGCCCCCGCTGACTCACTGGTCTCGCGAGCGGCGTCTACTCGTCGAGGGCCGACCAGATCGTGTCGTCCGCCCGAGGGTGACTGAACCAGTCTGCGTGCAGGGCGCCGCCCGACTCGGCCCAAGGAACGAACCCGCGGTAGCCGAGGTCGATCGTGCGCCGCTCGGTGGGGTGCCTCCAGACGCCCGCGACCGCGAGCGCCCAGGGATGCCCCCGCGCGGTCTTGAAGGTGTAGTCCGTCCCGACGACCGTCGCGTCCTCGCCCGTCCCGAGCAGCGCTGGGTCGATCGTGTCCGAAGGTTGATAGCCGGGCAAGTGCACCTCGTAGCCGCCCCGTTTGAGGAAGGAGTCGTAGGGTGCGTTGCCCAGCGCCGACGGATCCACGGGGCTGGCAAAGCGAACTCGGACCCTCGTGACCCGACCCGACACGCGAGCCTTGCCCAACTCGGTGTTCGCGAAGGGAGCGCCAGGCAGCACCGTGTGCCCGTCGGCGAACACCTCCACGGTGGCTCGCGAGGTCTGATCGGGGCGGAGCTCCCAGACCTCCTCACTCGCGCCCTCGCCTTGCTGACGCCAGACCCCAGCCACGGCGCTCGGCGCGACCGGGAAGCTGACCCAGAGCGCGTTGTGATAGGCCGCCCCTCGAGCCAGCGGTTCGTAGCGACAGCTGAGCTCGACCAGCTGATTCTGCGCGTTGCGCGCCTCCTCGAAGCTGCAGGCCACGACCAGATCGTTGAAGTCGTAGTCGCCGCGGATCGGCCACTTGTCCTCGAAGGCCAAGGTGGTGCTCGCCGAGGTGACCTTGAAGGCCCGGGTCGGGTCGCTCGGCCAGTCGTCCTGGCTGTCGAACACGCCGTCGCCGTCCGAGTCCACCGGCGTGATCAGGTCCGCGATCCCCGTCGAATCGACGGCGCTCGCTGGCGAGACCCGGACGCTCAAGATCACGTCGTTGAAGTCCTGGTCGCAGCTGCCGTAGTCACGGCGGATGTCTTCGAAGGCGATCACGAAGCGGTCCTGGTCCGGGTCGCGGAGTAGGACCGTCTGACGCTTGAGGTCCGGGTCGCTCGCTGGGTTGAACGCGTCGATCGAGTAGACCGACCAGTTGCGCACCTGAACGTCGTTGCCGGCGCGCCAGCCGTCGGCCGTCAAGTAGAAGCCGATCGTGGTGCCCGCGGGGACCGTGCCGAGGTCGACCGTGTCGCCCATGGCCAGCCCGCCGCCCGAGCCCGAGTAGCTGGAGTTCGGGAAGGCAGCCACGTGCCCGACCTCGGCGGGCGAGGCCGGCGGCGACCCGGTGGGAAAGGTGAAGAAGCCCGTCACGTTGCGGTAGCCGGCGCCCTCGTGGACGAAGGAGATCTGGACCTCAGCCTCCTCCTTCAGCACGAGGTTGCGGGCCACGGCCTGCGCGAGGAGCTTGGGTCGCGAAACGGGCAGGGGCTGACCCTCGGGGAGCGAGGCCACGACCTCCTGGGTGAAGGTCTGGCTGTAGGTCTCGCGCTCGGGGAGCACGACGGGCTTGCCCATGGAGTCGGGCACGCTGAGCAGGTAGGGGTCGTCGGGCGCGCCCCTGCCCGAGATCGGGGTCGGCTGCGCCGCGAGAGGAGCCGCCGCCGCGAGGAGCAGGGCAGCGATCGGGCCAAGGCGGCTCACTGCGCACCCCCGAAGCGGATCGCCACGCTGTCGCTGAGGGCGATCGTTTGCGCAGCTTGGATCCCGATCGTGGCCAACTCGAAGCGCAGCTCCTTCACGGCGCTGCTGACCTGAAGCACGCCGGTCAGCGCGCCCTGGGCGTCGGTGAGGCCCTTGTAGACGACCTCGTCGCCGACCCGGATCTGCAGGAGCGTGTTGGCGACCGGGCTCGCGTCCGTGAAGGCCGCCTTGACGTCGAAGGCTACGCTGCGCACCGTCGCGAAGTCGAAGTCCGCTGGGATCTCGGCCAGTTCGAAGGCCTTGCTCGGGGCCAGCTCGCTGGTCAGGGGCGCTTCGCTGGTGCTGGTGAGGGGCGCCACGGGGGTCGTGGTTCCGCCCGTGCTTCCTCCGCCCGGGAAGGCGGGCACGGGGTCGGTGGGCGGGATCGGGTCGGCGACGAAGCCGCCGGAGCTGGGCGTCGAGGGAGTGCTCGATCCGCCGCCGCCGCCGCCGCCGCCGCTGCAGCCGGCGAACACTGTTCCGAGAGAGAGCGCGAGCAAGGTGCTCGTGAGCAGACGGTGCATGAGGGTCTCCTGGGGTGTGGGCCAGACCTGAATCAAAGCGCCTGCCAAACCCAAACCCTGTGCTGCGAACGCGACGCGCAGCGCGCGCGCCAGGCTGAGAGAGCGCGCCTCAACCTGAGAGCCCCGACTCTCTCCCCGCGCGCGGCGCGCTCGGGGCGGGCCAAAACACGAGCGCGGACGCCGCACGCTGTGCGGCGCCCGCGCGAGGAGAGTCAGGGGCTGGAGGAGCTAGGCGCTGAGCGCGCGCCGCCACGCGCTGTTGCGACCGGAGGGCCGCGCGCTGAGCTCGGCGTAGAGCTCGGCGAGCGAGTCGACGACCCGCGCCCAGTCGTGGCGAGCGGCCACCCGGGCCGCGCCCTCTTTGCGGAGGGACGCGGCCAGGGCCGGGCGCTCGAGGAGCTCGCGCAGGCGCTGCGCGAGCAGCTCAGGACGATGGAGGGGAACGAGCAGGCCGGCCTCGTCCTCACCGATCAGGTCGATCAGGCCGCCGGTTCGGCTCGCGATCACGGGGACCTCGCTGGCCCAGCCCTCGAGCGCGACGATCCCGAAGGGCTCGTGGCGCGAGGGGACGAGGAGCGCGCTCGCGTCGCGGTAGGCGGCGCGCAGCGTGTCCGAGCCGGGCGAGAGGCCGCCCAGCTGCTCGACGCAGTCGGCGACCCCGGCCTCGCGGGCCTGAGCGCTCAGCTGCTCAGCGAAGCTGGCCTGGGTCGGGCTGCCGATCATGAGCAGCTGCAGCTGGGGGTAGTCGCGCCGCAGCCCGGCGACCAGGGGGATCAGGCTGTCCTGCCCCTTCTGCGGATCGATCCGCCCCACGCAGAGCAGCTTGGGGAAGGCGTCGGCGCGGAAGGGGCTGGCCTCGGCGGAGACCGGCGCGCGCCAGCGCGCCAGGTCGAGGCCGTGGGCCATGTGGACCACACGCGTCCCCGGCAGCGCTTCGCGGCAGGCGTCGGCCTCGGCCCGACTGAAGGCGAGCACCGCGGCGGCGTCGGCGAGCACCCGCCGCGCGCCGAAGAACGCGCCCAGCGGTTTGCCGAGGTCGATCGTGCCGCGCAGCGGCTCGCTGAAGATCGCGGCCTGCTGGGGCGGGATCGTAAAGCGCCCGCCGTGCAGGCTGACCAGGTAGGGAATGCCGCGGGCTCGGCAGGCCATGCGGACCATTCCCCCCAGGCGACCCGCGGTGTGCAGGTGCACCACGTCGGGCCGGGGCATGGTCAGCAGCCGGCGGAGGAGCGGCCAGGAGACGAGGTTGCCGCCCGCGTTGTCGAGCGCGGCGCGGGCTCGAGCGGAGAGGCCCAGGTAGGGGTAGTCGTAGCGGAAGCGCTCCACCGCGAGCCCCGCGACCTCGACCTGGCCGGGGGCGCCGAGGGCGGCGCTGGCGAGGACCGAGACCTCGTGGCCGCGGCTGGCCAGGCGGGCGCCGGTCTCGGCGACGACCGTCTCGGTGCCGCCCCAGTGGGCGGGGTCGAAGCGGCGGCAGACGTTCACGATCTTCACGAGGGCTCCTTCCGGTGGGCGCGCACACTCGCGGGGCGCCCCAGCACGATCGCGCCCGCAGGCACGTCTTCGATCACCCACGCGCCGGCGCCCACGATCGCGCCGGCGCCGATGCGAACTCCGGGCGCGATCTCGGCGCGCATGCCGATCCACACGTCGTCGCCGACCTCGATCGGCTCCTCCGGCGTGGCCTCGAGCTGCGCGCCCGCCGCGATCAGGGCGTCGGCCCCGATCCGCAGGGGCCCGCGCAGACGGCAGTCGGGGCCGACGAAGCCGTCGGGGCCGAGCTCGAGCGGCCCCTCGCGGGCGTCGAGGAGCGCCCGCTCGCGCAGCACCGTGCGCGCGCCGACCTCGACCGGGCCCGCCATGTCGACCGCCTCGCAGCGGAGGTAGGGGGCCTGGTTCAGGCGAGCGCGGATCCAGGCCAGGGCGGCGGCCCTGATCACAGCGCCAGCTCGGGCTGAGGGCGGGTCCGGCGCTCGAGCGCGGCCCGCAGCAGGCGGCGAGCGATGAAGAGCAGGGTCAGCGCGATCAGGATCACGTCGTAGCCGGCGCTGCGGTGGCGCAGGTAGTGACGCTCGGCCTCGAAGCGCAGGCGCCAGTCGCGGATCAGGTCCTCGCCGACGCCGTTGTCGACCACGGTCACCTGAGCGAGGTTGGTCAGGCCTGGCTTGACCTGGTGGCGCGCGGAGAAGCCGGGGATCTTCTCGCTCAGCTCGTCTTCGAGCGCGATCGGCAGCGGGCGCGGGCCGACCAGCGCCATCTCGCCGCGGGCGACGTTGATCAGCTGGGGCAGCTCGTCGAGCTTGAGCTCGCGCAGCACCCGGCCGATCGGCGTGATCGCCACGTTGTCCTGGCGGACGCCGAGGGCCGTGCCCCGCTCGCTCCCCACGCTCAGGGTGCGGACCTTGAGCACCGTGATCGGCTCGCCGTCGAGGCCGCGGCGCTGCTGGCGGAACAGGAAGGGTCCGGGTGAGGTGGCGCGCACCAGCACGTAGAGGATCACGAAGAGCGGGCTGAGCACGACCAGCGCGATCACGGCCAGGGCTCGCTGAGTGAGCTCCCAGATCACTTGGCCCCCTCCGCCACCTCGGCGATGTCCAGGCGGCGATTCCACTCGCGCAGGAGCGAGCGGATCTCGCTGATCGCGCCCCGCAGGCCCCCGCTCGGGCGGGCCTCCTGAGCCTTGAGGAAGGAGCCGACGATCTCGAGCACCTGCTCCATTTCGCCCGGATCGCTCTTGTCGCAGGCCCCGTTGCAGCCGGCGTTGATCAAGGCTCGCAAGGTGCTCGCCGAGAGGGTGGCTGAGAAGGCGACCACCAGCGCCTCGGGGTGCTCAGCGCGGATTCGTCGCGCCAGCTCGATCGCCCGAGCCCGGTGGTGGAACTCGTTGTCGAGCAGGTAGACGTCGAAGGAGCCGCTGAGGTCGTCTGGGTCTTGCCTCAGCTCGAGCTCGAGCTCGGGGAAGCGGTGGTTGAGGTGGCTCTCCAGCAGGCGGAGGGCCCAGGGGTCGTCGTCGAGGAGGAGTGCGCGGTAGGTCATGACAGCCTGTTGAGCAAAGAGGTGGCCAGGTGGAGTTCGACGTAAGTGACGCGGCGAAGTGCGAGCGCGTCCTGCCCCTCGCTCAGGCTGAGAGTGGACGCGCCCTCGATTCGAGAGACGCTCACGCTGCGTCTCGGCGGACGCCGTAGAGCAAGCCGTAGCCCCGCTCGCCGGTGGGGAACACCTGCAGGTCGTGAGTCGGGCTGAGCACCTGCTCGAGGAGCGCGAGGGTCCCGGGCGCGAGGTTGTCGTGGTACTCGAGGGCCACCTGGCGCAGGCCCAGCAGGGTGCTCGGGCGAGCGTTCCCGAAGGCGTCGCGCTCCGCGCCCTCGATGTCCATCTTGAGGAAGCCGACCTCGCCCCCAGCGTCTGCGACCACGTCGTCGAGGGTCACCATGGGCACAGCGTCGTGCGCGTCGGCCTCGGCGGCCACGGCGCGATGATCGATCGAGCGCTCGCTGGAGGCGGCCTCGAGCCGGACCCTCCCGCGGGTTCCGCCGATCGCGCAGCGCTTGGCTTCGATTCGCCGCTCCAACCCGTAGCTGCGCAGGTTCTCCTGCAGGCAGGCGTAGTTCTCGGCCATGGGCTCGTAGGCCAGGATCCGCACGTCGTCCACGCGCTGGGCGACGCGGATCGAGAACAGCCCGACGTGGGCCCCGGCGTCGACCACGACCTCACCCGGCCGCAGCAGGCCGAGGTCGTCGTAGCAGCCCTCGTGCCAGACCTCGAGCAGGGTCCCGACCAGGCCGCCGCGCTCGGGCGGGTGGCGCAGGGTGCGCCCGCTCCACTCGACCGCCTCGCCCAGGGGCTGGCCGCGGCGATAGGACTGGATCAAGGCCCCCGCGTTGCGGAAGCGGCGGGCGAGGTAGAGGTAGCGGTTCAGGTTGGCGAGCTTCATTGGATCTCCGGTGGGGCAGCGAGGGCGGGGGCAGGGGCAGGGGCAGGGAGGAAGGAGCCTGGCGCTGGCACGCGGCGCAGCGCGCTCAGGCGGGCCATGGCGCCAGCCATGGTGGTGAGCTGGAAGAGCACCTGGGGCTTACGCATCGCCCACTCGTAGAGGTGCTGGAGGTGGCAGAGGCCGTAGCCGACCGTCAGGCCGAGGGCGACGTGGGCGACCCAGTCGTCCTGGGCGGTCAGCAAGGCCTGCACCCCGACCAGGAGCCAGGTGAGGACGATCGCGACCAGGAGCAGGAGCCCCGGCCAGCCGAGCTCGGCGCCCGTGAGCCAGTAGACGTGGTGCACGATCGTGCGGTCGCCCTCCTCGATGTCGAGGCCGTAGCCGTAGTCGAGGTAGTGGACGTAGTGGTTGAGGCCCTTCCCGGTCAGGGGGGCGTCGCGGAGCATCTGCTTGGCGGCCTCGTTGGCGCGGTCGCGCGACTCCTTGGAGGAAGCAGGGGCCTCCTTGAAGCGCTTGATCACGCCATCGGCGATCTTGATCGCGAGCGGCGTGACCGCGAGCCCGCCGCAGACCACGAGGATCGCGACCCGCCGCACGACCTGGATCCGACCGAGCACGAGCCCACGCAGGAACATGAAGCCGAGCACGGCGCCGGTCCCCAGCCCGAGCAGGGCCAGGCTGGCGCGGGAGCGGGTGTAGACGATCCCGAGAGCCGCGGCCAGATAGGCCAGGGCGAAGAGCGCGCGGCGCTGGGTCTCCTGGACGGTCGACACCAGCAGCAGCGGGCCCAGGGTCACCATGGTGATCCCGAGCGGGTTGGAGTGGGCGAAGCTGCCGTGCACGCGGTAGACGCCCTGCACCACCTGGGTCCCGGCCAGGAAGCCCTGGAAGAGCGAGAAGGCGGACACGGCGATCACGTAGCGGCGCAGGTCCTCCCGATCCTGGGTCAGGTGCCAGGCCAGCAAGAACACGAGGTAGGCGCGCCCCATCCGGAAGAGCTCCCAGAGCGCGAGGCTAGGGCGCGGCGCGACGGCGACCACCGAGAGGGCTGCCCACATGCCGAGCAGCACCACGGGGAGCGCAATCAAAGGAACCAGGACCAGCCGGCGCCCTTCGAGCAGGAGCGAGAGGGCCACGGCGCCCACGAGCAGGTCGGGCGTGCCCAGCTCCAGGCCCGAGCTGGTGCCGCGGTAGGGCGCGAAGAACAGGTTGATGTCGATGATCCAGGCCGGGGCGAACACCAGGAAGGCGATCCGCCAGCGACGCAAGCCCCCCAGCGCGTGGAACGCGAGCCCCAGGACGGGGACTGCGGCCGCCAGGAGGGCCAAGAACACGATCTGCTTGGGTTCCACGGCCAGCTCTTCGCAGGCCGCGTGCCACGTGGAAGTCCTCGACTTCCAAGGGCCGAGGCAGGGCGGGAGAGCCCGGGTCCTCCACTCTGAGAAGCAGGGCTCCGCGCGCTCGCAAACTGAGAAGCTCGGTTTCGCCGCTCGCCCTGGAAGCTGCTTAGCTTGGGCACGGGCTTCGCTAACTGTACCGCGTGACCCACGCCCCCCCAGCTCAACAAGCCGGCGCCGAGGAGCAGCTGCCCTTCGATCCGCTCCGCCTCGCCCTCGGGCTCGTGTCGCGTTGGAAGCTGATCCTGATCGGCGGAGCCCTGATCGGGACCGTGCTCGCGGCGGCGGCGAGCTTCGTCGGCAAGCCGAGCTACGAGGCGCGCGTGGGCCTGGTCAAGCGCAAGTCGCACAACGAGATCCTGCTGGACCGCAACGTGGTGATCGAGCAGGAGGACTACTCCATGAGCACCGTGGCCGGCTCGGTCAAGACCCTGCGGGTCCTGACCCAGGTCCAGGGGGAGGTCAGCTACCCCGGCAGCCTGGCGGCCCTCTCGCGCTCGATCACGGTCGAGAACCCACGCCAGACCGAGCTGCTCCAGATGCGAGTCCACGACCGAGACCCGGTCCGCGCCGCTGCGATCGCGAGCAGCCTGCTGACCCACTTCCAGGCCGACCACCGCGAGCGAATGCTGACCAACGCTCGCGAGGCGATCCGCGTCCTCAGCGGGCGCCGCGCGCGCGTCCGCGAGAACCTCTCGCGGCTCGAGACCGAGCGCGCCCAGCTCCTGGCGGACAACGGCTTCAGCGACGTGAAGGGCGAGCGCACGGCCCTGCTCGAGCAGCGCAACTTCGCCGAGCAAGAGCTGATTCGCAGCCGCGAGGCCCTTCGGCGGGCCCTGCAGGCGCGCAAGGACCTGGAGGCCCGGGTCGGGAGCGAGCCCGCCATGGTCCTGTTCAGTGAGACCGAGGAGCTGCCCCTGCAGCGCGAGCTGGCCCGGGTGGAGGTCGAGCTGGCGGGTCTCCTCCAGCGCTACACCCCCGAGCACCCCAAGGTCGTCGACCTGCAGCAGCGCGTCAGCGAGCTGCGCAAGCGCGTCGCCGAGGGCCAGGACCACCGCCTCCGCAAGGTGACCCAGCAGATCAACCCGATCCGCGGTCAGCTCCAGCTGCGGATCGCGACGGCGGCGGTCGACGCCGAGGTCGCTCGAGCCCGGGCCGCGGCTCTCGAGACCCTGCGCGAGCGGGTCCGCGGCCGGCTGGCGCTCCTGCGCGAGATCGAGCGCGAGCTGAACCGCCTGGACCGCACGATGGGAGAGGCCCGCGAGCTCCTGACGGCCTACCGCAACGGGATCGAGAGCGCCGAGATCCTGCTCGCGAGCCAGGCCCCGGCCTTCGAGGTCGTCGAGGCGCCGCTGGTCCCCAGCCAGCCCCTGCCCTCCAAGAAGAAGCTGCTCGTCGGCGTCGGCTTCGTCGCAGGCTTCGTGCTCCCGCTCCTGCTGGCGCTGGTCCTCGAGCTGCGCGACACGCGGATCCGCGCCGCCAAGGAGCTGCACGACCTCGGCCTGCGCACGGTGCACGTCCTGCCCGCCCCCCGCGGCGACGCCGACGCTCGCTACGCCTTGGCCGCCCAGGTCCTCTTCCCGCAGGCCCCGAGCTTGCCGCCCCCGATCCTGGCGGGCCTCACGGCCGGCGGCGAGCCCCAGGCCCTCGCCGCCGCCTTCAGCCAGCTCGGCGCCCAGCCCCTCTCGGCAGACGAGGTCGCCGACGCGCCCGTCCCCAGCGAGTGGCTCGACCGCCAGCTGCTGCTCGTCGTCCCGGCCGGCCGCGTCCCCCGCGACACGATCGAGCGCTACCTGCGCCGCGCCCGCCTGCTCGGCGCCGCGCCCACCGCGGCGATCTTCCTGGCCGAGGGCGACGTCCCCTTCGACACGCTCGAGGCCTAGTCTGGAGTTTCGCGCTTTCAAGGAGGCAGCCCGTCTCGAGCTGTCGCTAGCGCGTCGTCGCCCTGGCTCTCCCCCTGTGTCAGCGTAGTTGTCGCCTGCTTCGATCTCGTTATCGCAGGGGGCTGAGACGACATACAGCATGAGAAGCCGATACAGCGACGCCTTCC
>MDTG01399163.1_pt1 | contig 28681 bp, 29 predicted proteins | sample 811421 | NCBI WGS metagenome assembly MDTG01 (sample SAMN05326645, study PRJNA326480) | marine metagenome | isolation source: seawater | place: Pacific Ocean: South East | collected 2011
TCCTGCTCCTGCTCCATCCAGTCCATCGTCGCGGCACCATCGTGCACTTCGCCGATCTTGTAGGACTTGCCGGTGTAGTAGAGGATACGCTCGGTCGTGGTGGTCTTGCCGGCATCGATGTGCGCCATGATGCCGATATTGCGATAGCGCTCCAGCGGATAGTCGCGGGCCATTGTTCAATTCCTCGAGAACGTCAGAGTGAGGGGGAGGCGGTTACGTGAGTAATCGGGAAGCCGCCCCCATATGGGTCTTTATGTGACCGGATAAAGACGCGCCCGCCGCATGCGAAGCGCGCCCTGCCCCGGCTTCTACCAGCGGTAGTGGCTGAACGCGCGGTTCGCGTCCGCCATGCGGTGCGTATCCTCGCGCTTCTTCACCGCGTTGCCGCGATTATTCGCCGCGTCCATCAACTCGCCCGACAGCCTTGCAGCCATCGTCGTTTCGGGGCGACCGCGCGAGGCGGAGATCAGCCAGCGGATCGCCAGCGCCTGCGCACGCTCGGGGCGAACCTCGACCGGCACCTGGTAGGTCGCACCGCCGACGCGGCGGCTGCGCACTTCCACCTGCGGCTTCACGTTGTTCAGCGCATCGTGGAACAGCGCGACCGGATCGGTCTTGGCCTTGGCTTCGACGGTGTCGAGCGCGCCGTAGACGATCTTCTCGGCGACGGCCTTCTTCCCGTCATACATCAGGTTGTTCATGAACTTCGAGAGCACCAGATCCTTGAACTTGGGATCGGGCAGGATTTCCCGCTTCTCCGGGCGACGACGACGACTCATGTCGTTATTCCTTCTGCTTGGCCCTTCCCCACACCGTCACCCCGAACTCGTTTCGGGGTCCAGATTCCGGCTTGGGGCGAACCTTTCAAATCAAATTGCACACATCGGAACGGAGGACGGCTGGATCCTGAACTGCGGTCGCCTGAGGGCGACCTTTTCAGGATGACCTGTCCCCCGGACAGGTCACTTCGGCCGCTTGGCACCATACTTGGAGCGCGACTGCTTGCGGTCCTTGACGCCCTGCGTATCGAGCACGCCGCGCAGCACATGGTAGCGCACGCCGGGAAGGTCGCGCACACGCCCGCCGCGGATCAGCACGACCGAGTGCTCCTGCAGGTTGTGGCCTTCGCCCGGAATGTAGCTGATGACTTCACGCTGGTTGGTCAGGCGAACCTTGGCCACCTTGCGCAGCGCCGAGTTCGGCTTCTTCGGGGTCGTGGTATACACACGGGTGCAGACGCCGCGCTTCTGCGGGTTCTGCTCCATCGCAGGGACCTTGCTCTTGGCCTTCTGCGGCGTGCGGCCCTTGCGGACCAGCTGGTTGATGGTGGGCATTAAATTCTCTCTTCTGCCTGTTCGTTTCGAGGGCCTTCCCAACCCCGCTCATCCTGAGCTTGCCTGCCCCCGCGAAGGCGGGGGTCGAAGCACGCTTAGGACAAGCGGCACTGGGTCGGCCGCTGGATGGCTTCGCGCTTGCGCTTGAATGGAGTGCATCGGGGTCGTGCCGCTTTCGACCGTCACCCCGGGCATGACCCGGGGTCCATCGAGCAAAGGACGCGCGCGCCGCACGGCGCGCTCACCTTGTCGCACGAGCCTGAAACGCTCCACCCGAACGCGCCCACAAGGGACCACCCGGATTACTTTGACGGCTGCCCTGATTCGAAAAACAAAAGAGGCCGACGCAGATGCGACAGCCCCGGGGGACATGACCGGCAATGTTCAGCTCTATAAGCCTCAGCGAGAGCTAGGCCCTGCCTCGGTTGGAAGCGCGCTTAGTAGGATTTGGCGTGGGGGTCAAGGGAGGGAATTGGCACTGGACTCAATCCAAATACTGTAAGAACCTCCCCAAGTCATGGCCAGTCAACCACCATTAGGCGACCCAACAATTCTTGCTGGATGGGTGCCCCTAGTCATAGGGGTAGCTGTCTCTCTGGATGTTGCCGCGCTTACATTTTGCTCTCCTCATATATTCCGGGCGAAGCATTCGATATGGCTAAAGTGGGCGGCCTTAAATGGCTTATGGCATAGCTTCTTACTTCTATCATATCTTGCTATTATCGATATTTTTTCCGTTTGTATCCAGCTACTTATATTCGTTCTAACCACCTTAGACATCGAGAATTACTTCGCATTCCTGTCAGAGCCCTACAACTGGCTAGTCGCTAGATTTCGAACTCACATAGTTCTTTATGCGGCAGTGGCCGGAATGGCATTTGTATGGTCGCAGTATGTTGGAAAAATATCTTCGACCCCGACTGATCCACAAGATTCCGACCTTCCTTGGTATCTAAGACCGCTATTCGGCGTGATAGGATTCGGCTACTCACCGTTAAGGAGGATGGGCCTAGTTGGTGGCAGCAAACGCTCCTTTGTGACCGCGAACCTCGCGGCATGCTTAGTTGCTGTAGACATGATCGCTCTCGCAGCGGTCATAAAATCAACTGACAAGCTTTTGGAGTTCCCGCAGGGCCTGGATTACAGTTACGCGAGCCTCACTGGCGTCTGGGCCCAGATTCGGAATTCTTTCGATGCGGATTTTGCGGCTCGAACCATCTTGGTCGTAGCTCTCGTTTTTGCGGTGGTTTCAATTTGCTGCTACTTTACGATCCTAATCGCAAGGGAATTTTGGAAACGCCTGACTGAAAAAGAAAAACTGGCCCACACTGACCAAGCATTTCTCGCTGTTCTTGCGATGAGAGTTCTGGAACCTCTAGTTATTTTTTACTTTATTATGTATTCTACAGCTTTCATAGCCACTAAGATACCCATGCACAGCCCAGCATTTGTGATTGGCTCGGCCTTCTTAGTTGCCGCGCTGGTTATGTTCGTTGGGATCGACGTAATCATTAAAGCATCTCGATCGCAGGCGGAATATGGCAGTGTCTAGCCGCCGCTCAATTGCCTCAATAAGTGCAGGAGGATACAGAGGACTACTGAGAATCCTTCGGATTCTCATGTTCGTGGCTGTCGGTTTCTGGTATATACATTGGACGAACTACACTGCTTCAGCAGACGGCTTTATATCATTTATAATTGGTGCATTTTTCCTATACGTTACATTTATCAACGTCTTGAGTCGCACGATACCCGAGCGAATACCGGCATCAGAAGTATTTACTAGATTGATAAATATCAATATCCATTACGAACGATATCGGCTTTCTAATATAACAATGAAGGTTTATGATCTTCGCTGGGTTTGGCTATTCGTTTTGCTAGCACTTTTTATAGCAGCGATCGCCCCAGTGTCCGCAATCATGGAGATTGAGGAAAACATTACCTACCGGTCCTGCACAGCGCTAATAAACGACGGAACGATAGCGCCGCATGTGCGGGTTCAAGATTGCGTGAATCGCGCGTCACCAAATTCGCTAGCAAGTGACGACGGCCTTATTTCCGGGCTAAAGGGACATTTTATTCAAATAACCCTCTGGCCACTGATGCTATTCACCGCCAGTTCTTTATTTAATGCCTACATCTGGCTTCAGATGAAAAATCGAGGCGTCGATCTGCGAACGGCACTGGCCACCACTTCAGATGCTTTCACCTTTTTCCCATTCGGTATCTCTTTGCTCTCCTTCGGACTTTCCACTATTCAGAACGCGTTAGCGACATAGTTCGAGCTGTCCTACTCCCCCACTTTCTGCAATCTACCTGCGGCTATGCCCCCAGATGAGTCTTTCGATGGGTCCGCCGAGGACCGTCGCCCGAACACGCCCCGCCCCTCCCCCAACCCCCTCCCCTGAAGGAGAGGGGGCTTGTACCCGCAAGATACCCCGCCAATCGACCTCCGCAGTAGCCTATACCGGCACCGAGCCCGACGCGGACGATCCGCTGCTTGCCTTCGCGCCCTACCTCCACCCGCACCCGCGCTCCAACTCGATCACGCCCGAGCGGCAGCGGCGGTTTATCGCCACCCTCGCCGCAACCGGCATCGTCACGCAGGCGGCTCGTTCTATCGGGAAGAGCATGGAGGCGCTTTACAAGCTGCGCGCCAAGCCCGGCGCCGAAGGCTTCGCCGCCGCGTGGGACGCGGCGCTCGAACGCGGGATGCAGCGGCTGGAGGATTGTGCACTCGAACGCGCGCTCAAGGGCACGCCCACGCCGATCGTCTCGGGCGGCAAGCTGCTCGGCACGTGGGAGAAGCCGGACAACAACCTGCTGCGCTTCCTCCTCCATCATCGCCTGTCCGAGCGCTACGGCATCCACAATCTCGGCCCCGGCCATCCCGTGTACGAGTCTATCCGCAAGGAAGTGCTGGAGGCGCAGCGGCGCGAAAGGGCGGCGAACGAGGCGGCGGTTTACGCCGCGCTCGATGCCAAGCTGGCGCTGATCGGCCAGCGGCGCGCGGCGGCGGACGAGGCGGGGGAGGACTAGGCGCCCAGCCCGGTCTCAGCTCTGCGCCCAGCGGCGCACGAGGTTGTGGTAGAGCTTCGTCAGCCGCAGCACCTCGCCATCGGTCGCGCCGCGCTCGGCGCTGAGCGCCTGCACGCTCCGGTCGAGGTCGAACAGCATCTCGCGCTCCGCATTGTCCGCGACCAGCGATTGCAGCCACAGGAAGCAGCTCACCCGCTCGCCCCGCGTCACCTCGGCCACGCGGTGCAGCGTGGTGGAGGGGTAGAGCAGCAGCGATCCGGCGGGCAGCTTGTAGCTGCGCGCACCCCCGCCCTCGCCCTGGGCCTGGTCGCCGCCGCGCTCGATGCCCTCCACGATCAGCTCGCCGCCATCGTACTCGTCGGGCGGCGTGAGGAAGAGCGTGGCGGACAGATCGGTGCGGATGCGCGTGCCGGTCGCCGCGTGATAGCGGATCGCGTTGTCGACATGGGCACCGAAGGTCTCGCCCGGGCCGTAACGGTTGAACAGCGGCGGGAAGATCGTGTGCGGCAGCGCGGCGGAGAGGAAGGTGGCATTGGCCATCAGCGCCTTGCCGACGATCTCCTGCCCCGCGCGGGCAGCCGCGCCGGTCTCGGGCAGCTGGCGGTTGCGCTTCGCCTGCGCGGCGCCGGGCCCGCTGGTCTCGTTCCCGTCGACCCATTGCGCGGCGAGAAGGCGGTCGCGCAGCTGCGCCGCCTCCTCGCTCGAAAGCACATCGGGGATGTGCAGCATCATCGGCGTCGCGGCTCCCCTAGAAGTCGGCGGTCAGCGTGAAGAAGGCAGAGCGCCCCGGTGCGATATAGCTGAAGGGCGAGCCCGAGCGATAGATCGCATCGTAATAGCGCTCGTCGCCGACATTGAGTACGTTGACCCGCGCCTCCAGATTGTCGGAGATGCGGTAGCGGGCGACCGCGTCGAAGCGGACATAGCCCGGCACCATCGCGCTGCCGGCCAGCTGGGTGCCGCCGAACATCTCGTCCTGGTAGTAGACTTGGCCGCCGATCTCGAACCGGCTGGTGACGAGCACGGTGGCGAGCAGCTGCGCGGTATGTTCGGGGATGTTGGCGAAGCGCGTGCCGATATTGGCCGGGTCGGCCGATTCGGTGATCGTCGCGTCGGTATAGGTATAGCCGCCGAACAACTGGAGCCGGTCCGCCACGGTGCCGCTGAAGGAGAACTCCAGACCCTGCGAACGCAGCGTGCCCACGTTGGTGTAGGGCTGGCCGCGCCCGCCGCTTTCGCGGGCATTGTCCTTCTCGATCCGGAAGGCCGCGCCAGTCAGCAGCAGCTTGCCGTCGAACAGCTCCGCCTTCGCGCCGACTTCCCACGAGGTGTTCTGCTCGGGCTGGAAGTCGATCGTGTCGGTCGAAATGCCGTCGTAGCTCGCGCCGTTGCCGTCGAGCTGCTCGCCGCTCGGGTTGGAGCTGGTGGCATAGGAGGCGTAGAGCGTGGTCGCGGTCGAGGGCTTGTAAACCGCCGAGGCCTGCCAGTTGAAGAAGCTCGCGCTGTAATCGAGCGTCTGCCCGGACGAAGAGAGATAGTCGATGTCGAAACTGTCGATCCGCCCGCCGAGCACGACGCGGAAGGCATCCGAGAACTTGAGCGTATCGATCAGGTAGGCGCCGAAGGTCTGCGCGTTGGTCGTGGTGGGTCCGGTTGCGATGTCGGGACCGATCGGGATTTCGTAGCCGAGCACCGGATCGGGATCGAACAGGTCGAACACGAAGCTCCCCGGGATCGAGACGATATTGCCGTTCTCGTCCTCGACCGTCGAGGGCACGTCGAGGCGATAGCTTTCGATGGTCTCGTCGCTGAAATCGCCGCCCAGGACGATCTCGTGGGTCAGCCCGCCGGTCCGCGCGGTGGCGACCGCGTAGGTGCTGTTGGCCCAGTAGGCGTTGTTGCGCCAGCTGCTCTTCATCGCAGGGCTGACGGTGTACTGGTCTTCGGGCACGGGCACGCCGCCGCCGCGCGGGCAGTTATTGTTCGCATCGCGCTGGAAGACGCACAGCGAAGGCTCGCTGACGGCATAGCGGTTCCAGGTCTCGCCATAGCGGGTGACGGAGTGGAACGAGAGGTCGGCAATCGGCTGCCACTCGATCTCGACCGTGCCGATGTCCGCCCCGTTGGAGATGAAGTCGCGCCCGACCACGCCGTAGAAATTGTCGCGATCGACCAGATAGGGCTGCTGCGTGGTGGAATCGAAGGGGTGGCCGTAATCGGGCACTCCGTCGAGCCGGTAGAGGTAGTAATCGGCGTTGATGCTGAGCGTGTCGGTCAGCGCGAGCGTGCCCGCGATGGCACCGCCATAGCGCTGCGAGCCAACATAGTCGCGGCCCGGCGTATCGGCATCGTGGTACAGGCCGTTCACGCGGATCGCGGCCGCATCGCTCAGCTCGTAATTCGCATCGATCGTGCCGCGGTAATATTTCTCGGTCCCGATCCCGCCTTCGGCCACGACGAAGTCGTTGCCGAACTGCGCGCGCTTGGATTGCAGGCTGACGAGCCCGCCGGTCGTGCCGCGCCCGCCGAACACGGCGCTGGGGCCCTTGACCACCTCGATCTGCTCGACCGCGAAGATCTCGCGGCTGGTCACGCCGGGATCGCGCAGACCGTCGATATAGACGTCGTTGCGCGCCTCGAACCCGCGGATGAAGATGCGGTCGCCGAAGGCATTGCCGCCCTCGCCCGTGCCGAGCGTCACACCCGGGGTGCTCCGGACGATCTCGCGGAAGCTGTTTGCGCCGATATCCTCGATCACTTCCTTGGGAATGATCGTCTGTGTCTTGGGCGTGTCGCGAACCGGATCGGTGAACTTCCCGTCGCTCGATTCGGCCTTGTAGGGGGCGTCCGGCTCGGCGTTGACGTTGACGTCCGGACGCTCGCCCGTGACGACGATGTCGGGCCCGCGCTGCTCGTCGGCATGGGCCGGAACGCACAGGAATGCCGCGCCGAAGGCCCCGGCGAGGAGCGTGGTGCCCTGGCTGGCGGCGGTGGCGGCGGAACGGCTGGATTTGGTATTGGACACTGTGACCTCCCGAGGTGTTGGGAGGCGCTATTGCGAGTGCTTAGCATTATAGCAAGCGATTTGTCGCAGCTGTGCAAGATGGCTGGAACAGCGCCAGCCTTTCGCCCGCGCCGCGCACGGGCACACGGGCGACTATCCTGTCATAGGCCCGCTAAATAATGCCGGGCAGCGAAGCGGCAGAGCGGGACGTGAAGCTTACAGAAAACGCCGAAGCGGGGCCGGCGCGGGGGCTCGCGCTTCGCCTTCGGCCGGGTCCGGGGTCGCGGCCTCGGGGGTGTGCACGCCGACCGGCCGGGCATCCTCGCGGGCAGAAGGCTGTTCGCCTTCGACCAGCTGCATCAGCCTGGCGGGCGGCAGGGGCCGCTCGAACTTGATCCCGGTAATACCGTCCTCAACGCGAACGACGCTGGCATTGTGCAGCGCCTGTCCGCCGATTTCGATCGTACACAGCGTGCCCACCGCGATGCCCCGCAGGCCGTGCACGGCAATGCCCGAAAGCGAGATGTTGTCGACCTCAGCCCGGTGGCCCTTGCAACCCGCCCAGACACGGACCGGCAGGTGAACCGGAACGCGGGTGGCGCGCGGGCAGGGCACGTCGTGCGGCTGGGCCGGGCCGGAGAGGTTGGCCACGCCGATGCGGTGCCCGTCGACCCAGGCGACGCGGGCTTCGATCGCGTCGACCCCGTCCCACCAGTAGGTAACGAGATCGCCACGTTTCGCCTCGACAAGCGCTTCGAACATCGCGCCGCCATCGCTCACATTGCGAAGAATCGCGGCATGCGCTTCGCCGTCAATTATCACGCAGCAGGTGCGGAAGGTGGCGATCTGCCGCTCGTTCTTGCGGCGATCCGCTTCGAGCGGGCAGTCGCCCTCGCCCGATGCGCCCCCCGTTTTCGGGCGCGGGAATTCTGCAATATTGCCAGCTTGACCCATGTCGGAACCACCAACGCCCCAATAGATTCCCGCCCATCAGGCGGACAAGCGTGCCCTCAAGGGCAGACGCGTTCGCGGCTGTTTCTCGCGCGATAGCGTTACGAAAGGGTTAGCAGGCGGGTTCGCAAAAGCCCCTCAGGCATGGCATGGGGCCGCCGGGACGCGACGGAATCGCCTAGATCGAACCCATGAGATATTCGACCAGCGCGCGAACCTTCTTCTGCCGCCATTGCGGCGGCGGGGCCACCAGCCAGTATCCGCGTCGCCCCTCTTCCGGCCCTGCCTCGACCACGACCTTGCCCGCCGCGATCGCTTCGGCGGCAAGCGCGAAGGGAAGCCGCGCGGAGCCCATGCCGGCGATGACGCTCGCCAGCGCCTGCCCGGCGCTTCCCACGACAACGCAAGGCTCGCTATCGCTATCGCGGCCATCGCCGGGCCAGCCGATCACGCGGCCCTTCGCGTGGGGCGCATCCTTCGGCGCGACCGTGACCCAGCGTGGCTCGGATATCTGTTCACCGGGGAAATCCTCCGGCCCTTCGGCGAGCCAGATCGCAAGATCGAGATTGGCTTCGCTGAAATCGGCCCGCTCGCGCTCGCGCAGCTGGAACCGCACACCCGGGTTCTCCGCCTGAAACGCGGCAAGACGCGGGGCGAGCCAGTCTTCCAGCATGCCGCGCGGGGCGGCGATGGCATAGCGATCGACCGCCTGGCCCGCCTGCATCGCGGCCACGCTTTCCTCGAACCGGAGGAACCCGTCGCGCAACCCATCGAGCCCGGCCATGCCTTCCTCGGTCAGCTCCAGCCCCTTGCTGGTGCGGCGGAACAGGACCGTGCCGAGATGATCCTCCAGCGCGCGGATCTGCTGGCCGACGGCCGCCGGCGTCACCGCCAGCTCGTCCGCCGCCTTGGTGAACGAGAGGTGGCGAGCAGCGGCGTCGTAGACGCGCAGGGCGTTGAGGGGCAGGAGCGTGCGCTTCATGACGCGGCAGCGCTAGCCAGCGCGCGCGCGGGGGGCAAGGCGCGTTAGGTCTGACCTGTTTGCATCCCCGCGACGGCGGGGACCCAGATCTGCCGGGTAACCGGGTTAGAGCTAAGGCGTGTGCACCAATTCCGCTTGAAGCGCCGTCAGCTCCTCGGCGTAGACTTACTCGCGAGCTATTACAGAATTTTAGGGTGGAGAGCGGACATTGCCTGCGCTGCCCATAAAGACGATACTGCTGCATGCATCCGTTCCCACACGCAAAAGAGATCCAATTCCTCGTCGGTGCTGAGCTTGAACAAGTCTGCCTCGGGCGATGGCAGGTTCATTTCATCTTCGACAAAGCACGTATCTGCGTCGAGGGCGATCTTGAGCACGTTGGCAAGTCCGGCACCTTGCATCGCCACAACACGGATGAAAATCGACTTTCGCCGATCTACCTGCACCAACTGTTGGGGCAGAAAGTCCAGTTGATTGATGTCGAGCCATATTGCCTCTCTCTCGCCTTCGATAGCGGGGACATCATCCGCATCCTTAGCGATGAAGGCCCCTACGAGTGCGGCCAAATCTATGATGAAGAGGGGCAGGTGACGGTTTTCTAACGTCCGCGATGGGGTCGGTTTCCGACACGGCAGCTACTCTACCGAAACGCGAGATGGCGGACGATCATCGAATGATGCGCTTTTATCGGCGCGGACTGAACTCTCCGCCTGCGCGAGAGCGCGGACCTCTCAGTGCGCGGTTGCAGGCGCGGCGAGCGGGAAGAAGGGGATGCGCACCTCGATCGGCGTGCCATCCTCGCGGTGGAAGACGTAGAAGCCCTCCATCGATCCGAAGGGCGTCGAGAGCGGGCAGCCCGACACGTAATCGTGGCTGCGGCCGGGCGTCAGCACCGGCTGCTCGCCCACCACGCCCTCGCCATCGACATGGCGGACCAGCCCTTGCGCATCGGTGATCCGCCAGTGGCGGGTCATCAGCTGCACCCGCTCACGCGAGGCGTTCTCGATCCGGATATGATAGATCCAGAACCACTTGTTGTTCGCGGGATCGCTCTGCTCGGGCAGGAAGTTGACCGAGACGCGAACGGTGACCCCGTCGGTGGTGGCGGCATGATCGAACAGGTTCTTCATCACGATTCGCAAAGGTAATCGGATTCGGGGCCGGGGCAAGGCGGTGGGCGCCCGCTTGCCCACAGGCTGTTGCGCCCGGGCCGCGATCCGCACCTCAGCTCTTGCCGAAATCGGCGCGGGTTCCGTGGGCCGAAATTGCCGCGCACAGGCGGCCCAGAGCCACGGCATAGGCGGCGGTGCGCATGTCGGTGTCGCGCTCCTGCATCACCTTGCGGACATTGTCGGCAGCGGTGGAAATCGTGTCTTCCAGATAGTCGGACACGTCCTCGTCCGCCCAGTCGATGCCCTGCCGCCCCTGCACCCATTCGGCGTGGCTGACCGTCACGCCTCCTCCGTTCGCGAGGATATCGGGCACAACCTCGATCCCGCTATCCGCCAGCGCATCGTCGGCGGCGGGCAGCACGGGCCGGTTGGCGAGTTCGACGATGGCCTTGCAATCGAGCGCCTTCGCGTCCTGCGCATCGGCGATCACGCCGCCGAGCGCGGCGAGCACCAGCACGTCGCACCGGGTGGAGAGCACCTCGGCGGAATCGTCCGAGGATTGCGCATCGCCCTTCTTGTAGGCGCTCACCTTGCCGCTCTCGTCCTTCGTCGCGCAGAGCTGCGCGATATCGAGCCCCCCCCGGGTCGGACACGGTGCCCGAGGAATCGGCGACCGCGACGATGCGGTGCCCCGCTCGCGCCGCCGCGTCGGCGAACCAGCGCCCGGCATTGCCGAAGCCCTGCAGCGCGATGGCGAGCCCGCCGTCCTCGCCCAGCCCCGCCAAATCGCGCATCGCTTCCATCGCGATATGCGCCCCGCGCCCGGTCGCGGGTGTGCGCCCCGCCAGCCCGCCGAGCGCCACAGGCTTGCCGGTAAAGGCGTGCCGCTGGATCGAACCCGCGATCTCCGAATATTCGCTGACCATCCACGCCATCTCGCGCTCCCCGGTGGCGACATCGGGCGCGGGCACGTCGCGATCCGGCCCGAGGATCTTCGCCATCGCGCGCACATAGCCGCGCGCGACGCGCTCCTTTTCCATGGTGGAGAGATCGTGCGCGTCGACCGCGACCCCACCCTTGCCGCCGCCGAAGGGCAGGCCCATCAGCGCGCATTTCATGCTCATCAGGAAGGCCAGCGTCTCGACCTCGTCGAGACGGACCGACTGGTGGAAGCGGATGCCGCCCTTGGTCGGCCCGAGCGCGGAATTATAGCGGCAGCGCCAGGCTTTCAGCGTCACGGCAGACCCATCGTCGCGCCGCAGGTTGACCGATGCCGAGAGCGTTTCGATCGGGTGCTTGAGATGCGCGACCACCTCTTCGTCGAGGCCGAGGAGTTCGGCGGCACGGTCCAGCCGCGCCTGCGCCGCTGCCAGAAATTCGCCCATTTGCCGCCGTCTCCTCGTGATGCTGCGTCCCTGAAAACAACGCGAGGCGCGAGGGCCGTTCCGAGAGGTGACTAAAGGAGGGGGAGAGAGGTCGCTTCATCCGGCAACATCGACCGAGTTCTGCATGGAAATAACGCGAGCGTGCCAGTGACCGGATTGCACCTATCACCCCTCATCCACAGGCTGTTACCCACGTTATTCACAGGCAACCGATATTTTTCTGATTGCTTGAGCCTTGCCGAGTTCTGCGGCCTGATTCATGTTCGCTGTCGTGGCAACACCCAAGGGGCGCCAATCCTGACGGGTGGGGGGACCGCTAGCGAGCGTGCCCTAGGAAGCGTCGGAACCCGTTCCACAAGGTTCTCGATAGACCGCTAACCGTCCCCTGCCACATTTTGTCGCGACGTTTTTAACGACCGTCAATTGCCATTGGCAATTTGCTGTGAGCAAATCTGCTACGGTTTTATCAGGAAATCAGAAACCAAAGGCGCAGAACTGCGAGGGTTCCACCCGCTGGAATAACTCGGCTAGAGCCCCACCGCGCCGAGCGCCTGGTCCATATCCTCGCGCAGGTCCTCGATATCCTCGAGCCCGACATTGATCCGCACCAGCCCCTCGGCCACGCCCATCTCGGCGCGCGCCTCCTCGCTTAGCCCTGCATGCGTGGTGCTGGCCGGATGGCAGGCAAGGCTGCGCGAATCGCCGATATTGTTGGACAGGTCGATCAGCTCGAGCGCGTCGAGCAGGGCATGCGCCTTCTCGCGGCTGCCGAGATCGAAGCTGAAGATCGGCCCGGTGGCGCGCATCTGCTCCAGCGCGAGCGCATGGCGCGGATGGCTCCTGAGCCCGGGATGGCGCATCTCGGGCACGCGGCCTTCCATCATCTGCCCCAGCGCAACGGCGTTCTGGCTCTGGTGAAAGGCGCGCAGGTCCAGCGTCTCCAGCCCCTTCATCACCACCCAGGCGTTGAAGGGGGAGAGGTTGGGCCCGGTATTGCGCTGGAAGGGCAGCAGCACCTCGTCGATCCATTCCTTCGTGCCGCACACCGCGCCTGCGAGCACACGGCCCTGCCCGTCCATCAGCTTGGTGGCAGAGTAGGCGACCACATCCGCACCGAAATCCATCGGCTTCTGGAGCGCGCTGGTGGCGAAGGCATTGTCGACCACGGTCGTGATCCCGTGCGCCTTGGCCAGCGCGCAGACATGCGCCAGATCGACGATGTCGAGCGTGGGGTTGGCGGGCGTCTCGAAGAAGAAGACCTTGGTGTTGGGCTGGATCGCGGCTTCCCACGCGGCGTTGTCGGCGCTGTCGATCACCGTGGTTTCGATCCCGAAGCGCGGCAGCAGATTGTCGACCAGCCAGCGGCACGACCCGAAGGCGGCGCGCGCGGCGACGCAATGGTCGCCGGTGGAGAGCTGGCACAGAAGCGCGGCGGTCATCGCCGCCATTCCGCTCGCCTGCGCGCGGCACGCCTCTGCTCCCTCCATCAGCGCGATACGCTCTTCCAGCATCGCCACGGTCGGGTTCTGGAGGCGCGAATAGGTCATCCCCTCGGCCTCACCCGCGAAGCGCGCGGCGACCTCGGCCGCATTGTCGTAGGTATAGCCCGAGGTGAGGAACAGCGCCTCGCTCGCCTCGCCATGCTCGCTGCGCCAAGTGCCGCCGCGCACGGCCTGCGTTGCGGGGCGCCACCTGGAGGTGACGGAGCGATCCATTCCGGTGGTCTTCTTCATGGGTCCAGCGCTTACGGCTGCGCCACGTCGCCCGCAAGCAGGCCGTCGCGCTCCCGGGCATCGTGGCGGATCGGCCACGCCTGCGATGCAACCGGATCACGGCGCTTGAAGGGCGCAGCGGAGCGGCTTAACCCACGAAGCGACATGAGCCGCCAGCGCGTCGACCGCCCGGACCCAAGCGATCCCCTGCTGGCCTGCCTCGGCCTGACGCTCGGCTTTTTCCTGCTGTGCCTGTGGCGGTTGTGGCTGCCGAGCACGCCTTATTTCGACGAGATCCACTACCTGCCCGCCGCGCGCGAGCTGCTGACCGGCTACGACTATCGCAACCCGGAGCATCCCCCGCTGGGCAAGGAAATCATCGCCGCCGGGATCGCGATCTTCGGCGACAATCCCTGGGGCTGGCGGATATTCTCCGCACTCGCGGGCGCGCTCGCGCTGTTCGCGGGGATGCGGGCGCTGTGGCATGCGGGCCACCGGCGCGATGCGGTGATCGCCTATGGCGTGCTGCTGGCGACGGGGTTCCAGCTGTTCGTCCATGCACAGATCGCGATGCTCGACGTGTTCATGGTCGCCTTCTTCCTGACAGCGCTGTGGCAGCTCGCCGCCGCTTGCCGCGCGCGCAGCGTTGGGAGTGCGCGCAGGGCGCTTGTGCTGTCCGGCATTGCGCTCGGCTGCGCGATCGCGGCCAAGTGGAACGCCGCCCCGCTCGCCCCGCTGCTCGGCCTCGGTTTTCTGGCGCTGCGCTGGCACGCGGTCGGTACGGCGCGGGTCTTCACCGCGCGCAATGCCTGGCCGGTGCGCGGGGTCGGGCTGGTCGAGGCGGCGCTGTGGCTCGGCGTGCTGCCGCTGGCGGTCTATGCGGCGACCTTCTGGCCCGCCTTCGCGATCGAGGGCAGCCCCCTCGCCCAGAATGAGATGGGATTGATCGGCGCGCATCTCCACATGCTCGAACTCCAGCAGAGCGTGAAGGAGGGCCATCCCTACCAGTCGACCTGGTGGCAATGGGTGCTGAACTCCCGCGCGATCTGGTATCTCTACGAGGTCGCCGACGGGTCCCAGCGCGGCGTGCTGCTGATCGGCAATCCGCTGACCATGCTGCTGGGGTTGGCGGGCATCGTGTGGTGCGCGGGCGTGGGCGTTATGGAACGGCGCGCCGATGCGGCGGCGGCGGCGATCCTCTACGCGGCGAGCATCGGCTTCTGGATTATCGCGGCCAAGCCGATCCAGTTCTACTACCACTATTTCCTGCCGAGCTGCTTCCTGCTCGCAGGCCTTGCCATCGCAATCGACTGGCTGAAGGCGCACGGGGCGGCGTGGGCCTGGTGGGCAGTGCTCGGCGGCAGCATCGCGGTGTTCGCCCACTTCTACCCGATCCTGAGCGCCGCCGAGCTGTGGGGCGAGCAGGCGTTCAACCAGTGGATGTGGCGCGACGGGTGGCGGTAGGTTGCCACCTCGGCCTACCTAGTAGGGCTCCTGCCGACCGCAATTGCAGCATCGGCGTTGGAATAGGTACACGGGGAAGATGATCGAAAAATACCGATAGCCGCACATCGGGCATTTCGAGAACAATTGCTGGAAGACCATCGCAACCGCAGAAAGACCGGCGACCAACATGGTGACGATCAACACCGTGCCGTAAAAGATGTTGCCCCGCAGATCGAACACGAGGCCAGGTACCGCTGCGACGAACATCGCTGACAGGCCGACGATCGTTGCCGTTCTCCGCGTCTCCATTCGCATGCGTACCCCAGCCTTTCCCCACTTGAGCGCCGAGTACTACACCCTACCCCACACAAAGCGGTTCGACAGCGCATAATTCCACACCGCGCCCACGACGATCCCGCTAAGCGCCGCCAGCACCCAATGCACGCCGCGCATCTCGAGGAAGGTCGCCAACGCGACATTGGCCAGCGCGCCGACTGCGCAGGCCATGCAGAAGACCGACCAGCCGCGCAGCACGCTCGGCAACGTCTTCAACCGCTGGTCGCGATAGGTCAGCCAGTTGTTGAGCCAGAAGTTGAACGTCATCGCGGCGAAGGTCGCGATGGCCTGCGCCTTCCAGAACGTCGCGGTCATGCCGGGGTAGAACAGCGCGAGCACGGCCATGTGGACCAGCACGCCCGCCCCGCCCACCGTGCCGAACAGCATGAAGCGCGTGGGGAAGATGCGCCCGAAATAGCGCTCGTAGAGGCCGACGAGAAACTCGAAGGCGACTGCGCGGTCGAGCTTGCTTTGCCCGGCGCGCCGCTCGCCGAAGACCATCGGCACTTCGGCCACGCGCAGCCGCTCGGGCGAGACCGAGAGGATGTCGAGCAGCACCTTGAAGCCGATGCCCGACAGGCGCGGGGCGAGGCTGCGCACCCGCGCGGTCTCGATCATGAAGAACCCGCTCATCGGGTCGCTCAGCTCGACACCGGTCAGCGCGCGGGCGAGCCGGTTGGCGAGGCGCGAGCCCTTTTCGCGGCGCGCGCTCGACAGGCCGTGGGCGCTCGCGCCATCAGCAAAGCGCGACGCAACCACGAGGTCCGCCTCGCCGCGCAGCCGCTCCAGCATGGTGGGGATCAGCGCGGGGTCGTGCTGGTGGTCGGCATCCATCACCACCATCACCGGCGCGGCGGTGGCGCATGCCCCCTCGATCACTGCTGAGGCAAGGCCGCGCCGCCCGATCCGCTGGAGCGCACGGACGCGCCGGTTCGCCTGCGCCAGCGCGCGGGCCTCGTCCGCCGTGCCGTCGCTGCTGTCGTCGTCGACGAAGATCGCTTCCCAGTCGTGCCCTGCCAGCGCGCTTTCCAGCCGCTCGATCATCGGGGCGAGGTTATCGCGCTCGTCGAGCGTGGGCAGGATGACGGCGATGTCCGGCACTTCTCCCCCTCAGGCAATCCGGGCCAGCCGCTCCAGCAGCCGGGTGCGCGCGGCCATAGCATCGCCATGCCGGTCGGCAAGCAGGTAGCGCTCGAGCGAGGGCGCCAGCTTGCGCATGACAGCAATTGTATCATTCAGGTCGCCCGCTTCGGGCTTCGCGCCACCATAGCCGAGCTCACGCAGCAGCAGCACCTCGTAGGAAAGCAGCGCCGGGGCCCAGCCGCGCGCCGAGGGTGCGTGGCAGATCGCGTCGAGCAGCGCGCCGAGCGCCTCGTAGAGCGAAGGGTAGGGATTGCGCTCGGGCAGAGCGGTGGCGGTGAGCGCGGTTACCCACAGGATCGCGGCGGCGGGCAGCGGCTCGTTCAGCCACGGCGCGCGGCTGGTCACCAGTTCGACCTTGCCGAAGGGCAGCTGGCTGGCCGAGCGCGCGCGGATATCGGCCTCGACGCTGTTGCCGGGGATGACTACGGGGCGCAGGCGGCGGCCCTGCCCGCCCGCGACATAGGCCGCGACCAGCCCCGCCTCCTCGGTCAGCGCGCGCAGGATCACGGCATTCTCGCCATGCGCCCGCGCGGCGAGGACGATGGCGGGGGCTTTCAGGTGCATCTAACCGGCCTGCATGCGCAGGGGCGACGGCGAGCGAAAGCTACCTGCCCTTGGCTTCCAGCGCATCGAGCCGTGCGGCCAGCGCCTCGTTCTCCTCGCGCGCCTTGGCGGCCATTTCCTTGACCGCCTCGAATTCCTCGCGCGATACGAAGTCGAGCCCGCCGACGGTTTCCCTGATCCGCTCGCGCGCGGTTTCCTGCGCCTCGCGGGTCATCCCGGCGAAGGTGCCCGCGGCACCGTTCACCAGCTTCACGAAATCGGCGATCAAGGGGTTCTGGCTCTGCATGGGGCGAGAGATGGCGCGCGGGCTCCGGTTTGTCCAGAGCCCGCAAGGACGTGCTAGAGATCTATCCGCTGGACCGCGCCGGTGGTGTCCGCCCCGTCCGCCTCCGGATTGAGCTCGCGGATCTCGTAGTTGAGGAAAGCCGCGAAGATCGACCATGCCAGATAGGGCACCAGCAGCAGCGCCGCCATCTTGCGCACGCGGAAGAACAGGATGATCGTGAGCGCGACCATCACGTTGAGCGCGACGATGAGGTAGAAGGCGTACGTGATCTCGTGCTGGCCGAAGAATAGCGGGCTCCACGCAAGGTTCATCGCGAGCTGGATCACGAAGGCCACGATCGCGGTGCCCCGCCCCTTCGCGCCCCATGCCGAGCAGACCAGCGCGAAGGCGAGGCCCATCATCACGTAGAGGATCGACCATACGATCGGGAACAGGCCCGGATCGGGATAGTAGTCCGGCTTTTGCAGCGCGGCGAACCACGGATCGCCCTCGCCCGACCCGGCAAGCTGGCCGGACAGAAAGCCGAGCAAGACGACAGCGGGCACGATGAACAGTGCCCAGCGAATGAAGCTGGCGCGCAGTTGCGCGCGCGAGGCCAGCGTTGTCATTGGTCCTCCAAGGGAAATTCTGCGACTCGCCTTGGCCGTCGTATAACCTAACAACAAGCAAGGTCACGGGCACAATACCGAATTGGCACGCCCCGCCCACCTATTCCTAAGGCCGGGCAGCGGATATCAGGAACTCGATATTGCCCTTGGGGCCGGTGATCGGGCTCTCGACGATGCCCTGCACCTGCCAGCCTGCCGATTCGAGCCATTCGCGCGCCTCTTCGCACACGCGCGCATGCAGCGCCGGATCGCGCACGACCCCGCCCTTGCCCACTTCTTCCCGTCCGACCTCGAACTGCGGCTTGATGAGGCTGACGAGGCGACATTGCGGCGCGGCCAGTTCAAGCGGGCGTTCGAGCACCTTGGCCATGCCGATGAAGCTCGCATCGCACACCACCCAGTCGCAGGGCGCGTCGATCTGTTCGGTCGTGAGGATGCGCGCGCTGGTCTGCTCCAGCACCGTAACCCGATCGTCCTGCCGCAGCTTCCAGGCGAGCTGGTTGGTGCCGCTGTCGACCGCGAAGACGCGCGCCGCGCCGCGTTGCAGCAGCACGTCGGTAAAGCCGCCGGTCGAACTGCCGATATCCATCGCGATGGCGCCCGCCGGATCGAGATCGAACGCATCGAGCGCGTGGGCGAGCTTGAGCCCGCCCCGGCTGACCCATGGGTGGTCGCGCCCGCGCACCTCGAGAGCTGCGTCTTCGGCAACCGGCTGGCCCGGCTTGGCAATCTTCGTTTCGCCCGCGAAGACCACGCCCGCCATCACCAGCGCCTGCGCCCGCGCGCGGCTTTCCGCCAGCCCCCGCTGCACCAGCACCTGATCGACGCGCATCTTCTTCGCCATGCGGGGTGCAATAATCATGGACCCGTGCGCCGTCCAAGCGCATTAACGCCATGTATGGCCGAGAAACGCACCTTCCCCCTCGCGCGCATTGCGCTCGCTTCCTCGCTGCTGGCGGTGACCTGCTGCCAGACGCCCGAACCGCCGCCGCCTCCGGCCCCTGCGCCGACGCCGGTCGCGACGCAGGCTCCGCCTCCTCCGCAGGTCACGATCCCGCCCGCCGACAACTGGATCGACCGCCCGCAAACGCCGGGCGACTGGCAGTATGGCCGCGAAGGCAATCGCAGCTTCGCCAGCTTCGGTTCGGGCGATACCCCGCGCTTCGGCCTCACCTGCACGGACTCGCGCCGCATCGCGCTGGTCGCACCCGGCCCCGGCGGGCCCGAAATGCGCGTGCGGACCGAGACCGAACAGCGCATCCTCACCGGATCGCGACAGGGCGGCGCGCTGGTGGTGGAACTGCCCGCGAACGATCCGCTGCTCGACGCGATGGCCATCACCAGAGGCCGTTTCGCCATCGAGCCGACCGGGGCTCCGGGGCTCTACATCCCCGCCTGGGCCGAAGTGACGCGGGTGATCGAGGATTGCCGGTAAACCGTCAGCTTCGCTTCGTCGCTGAGCCACATCGGCGGCTCCATCGCTGCGCGCGGCTTTTCCCCCGAATTGCAAAGAAAAAGCGCCGGAGCGAGGCCCTCGGCGCGAGCGCGTGATTATGACGGGGAAAAAGATTTTTACAAGGCTTGCGCTGGCGAATCGCATGACTCAAAAAGGTGATGAGAGCGGCGGTGAACGCAGTTTCTCGGCCCCCGGTGATACGGTGCGGGTCTTGGCTTACAAGCGCGAAAGGAGGTGATCCGATGTCTCATGGTTCAGCAGAGAGGTCGGCAAGTTTCCGCGCGGAGCACTATCGGTAAAGTCGGATACCCTTAGAGGCTTCGTGAGCGGCACTTCCTGGCCGCTGACCATGAAAGGGCAGTTCCACCGACGGGCTGGAACTGCCCTTTTCATTGCTGCATGCCCGGCCTCGATCTCGGGTAATTTATGAAAAGCGCAGCGCCCCTGTATTGAAATTTTTTTCAAAGGGCCTTGCCCCCGCCTGCGCACGCTCATAACCGGCTGGCTCACAGGAGAGACCAGACATGGCCGACGCGCCGACCCTCGATTTTGCCCACCTTCCCCACGCCGCCCCCGTGCCTTCGGAAACCCGCGATCAGGCGCTGGCCGACCCCGGTTTCGGGTCGCTGTTCACCGATCACATGGTGACGATCGCCTTCGATGCCGACCGTGTGGAACGCGGCGAGGAGGGCTGGCACGATGCCAAGCTGTGCCCGCGCGAGCCCATCGCGCTCGACCCGGCGGCGGCCGTGCTCCACTACGCGCAGGAAATCTTCGAAGGGATGAAGGCCTACCGCTGGGACGACGGATCGGTCGCGCTCTTCCGCCCCGAACAGAACGCCCGCCGCCTCAACGACAGCGCGCGGCGGATGGCGATGCCCGAACTGCCCGAGGAGTTGTTCCTCGAATCGATCCGCCAGCTCGTCGCCAAGGACCGCGCGTGGATGCCCACGGTCGAAGGCGGCTCACTGTATCTCAGGCCCTTCATGTTCGCGACCGAGGCTTTCCTCGGCGTGCGGCCCGCACGGCAATATCTCTACTGCCTGATCGCCAGCCCCGTGGGCAGCTATTTCAAGTCCGGCGTCAAACCGGTCGACGTGTGGGTCAGCCGCAATCACGTGCGCGCCGCGCCGGGCGGCACGGGTGCGGCCAAGACCGGCGGCAACTACGCCGCCAGCCTCGTCCCGCTGGCTGAAGGCACCGCACATGGTTGCCAGCAGACCGTGTTTCTCGATGCGATCGAGAAGAAGTGGATCGAGGAACTGGGCGGCATGAACCTGTTCTTCGTGTTCAAGGATGGCAGCGCGATCACCCCGCCGCTGACCGGCACGATCCTCCCCGGCATTACCCGCGACAGCCTGATCCAGATGCTGCGCGACGAGGGGCTGCAGGTGCGCGAGGAGCCCTACTCGATCGACCAGTGGCACGCCGACGCCGAAAAGGGCGACCTCGTCGAAACCTTTGCCTGCGGCACCGCGGCGGTGGTGACCCCGGTGGGCAGCGTCAACGGGCCGGACGGCACCTTCACCATCGGCTCGGGGGGGACCGGCCAGCTGACGCAGAAGATGCGCGACAGGCTGGTCGCCATCCAGATGGGCACCGCGCCCGATCCGCACGGCTGGGTGATGAAGCTGGACTAGCGCGAAGGCACGGCCAGTGGCCGCAACTGGTCGGTTTCAGGCAATTTCCTTCAGGATGCTCGGCGGGGGCGAGCCGTCGTCGGTCCGGGCCAGCCGCACGAGATCGCGCCCCGCCTGCTTGGCCTCGTAAAGCGCCGCATCGGCACGCTCGACCAACTCCGCGCCCGATGCGTCGGCATCGCTGCGGATTGCCACGCCGATGCTGACCGTGAGGGAAGCGCGCCCTCTGCGGCCGACCGTGACCTGCCGTGCGGCGATCGCCTGGCGGACCTCGTCTGCCAGCCTCAGCGCATCCTCCACCCCGCATTCCTGGACGATGGCGATGAACTCCTCGCCCCCGTAGCGCGCAACCGCGCGGTCGGGTGCGGAGAAATACCGTTCGAGGACGCCACCGACCTGCTTGAGCGCGCGATCGCCCGCCATGTGCCCGTAGCTGTCGTTGAACCGCTTGAACCGATCCACGTCGATCATCATCAGCGCCAGGCTCCCATCCCCCGTCCCCGCGCTCCGGAAGGCGGTGTCGAAGATCCGCTCGAAATAGCGGCGGTTGGGCAGGCCGGTCAGATCGTCGCGATGCGACAGTTCGCGCAGCTGTTCGTTCACCGCAATAAGCCTCTCGGTCGCGAAGCGGCTGCGCAGGCCGAGGAGAAAGTTGCGATCCTTGAGCATCGTTGTGCGCACCGGGATGGCGAGTGTCAGGAAACAGCTGACCGTGACGAAGGCCAGCAGCACGTGCAGCGGCCCCGCCCACGTGACCGGCGCGGTCGCATAGACGGTCCACAGGCCTGCCAGCGAGAGCAGCACCATTGCCAGCAAATGCCTGGGGCGAAGCGGAACGACGACCGACGCCATCATCACCAGCAGCCCTGCCGCCATGATATATTCGCGCACCTCGTCATGCGCGAAGTGCATCCCGAGGTAACCCGCCACGGTCGCGAAACACGCCACGGCGAGCACCGATGTCCAGCGCTGCTGGCGCCAGCTGCCGAACCACGCGGCGGCAATCGCCAGCAGGTAGACCGGCGTCACGAGCCCCAAACGCAGAAACAGCCCGTGCTCGAAAACCTCGGGCCCGGCATTGTAGTCCAGCGGGAGGCACAACAGGCACAGGAGAAGCCCGATCGAATGGACGAAGGACAGTTCGCGGCGCCGGCGATACATGCCTTCGGCCTGCCATATCTGCCTGACTGCGGGCGGCCATGCCCCATAGCGCTGCCCCGTCTCGTAAGCGTGTTCGGTCAGGGCATCGAGATTCTGGTCAAGTCCGGTTTCGGGCCGCATGGGGCAGGCCTAACGCCAACTACTTAAGAACCCCCTTCCAGGTGGGAGCCGCGAGGGACGCAGGGCCACAGGCGCGGCTCGCTCAGATCCGCGGGCGGACGAGGAAGCGCTTGGTAAAGGTCTCGCTCGGCCGGATCACGATGATCGCCACGCCCGCCAGCGCCACCCCGGCGCCCGCCAGCAGCCGCCAGCCGATCACGTCGTTGGTCAGCCACGCGCCCAGCCCGATGGTCATCAGCGGGTGGAGCAGCGTGAGCGGAACGACCATGTTCGCTTCGAACTTCTTGAAAAGGACGAAATAGGTGCCGGTCGCCCCGATCGAGACGATGATCGCGGCGAATATCAGGCATCCGGCGAGCTTCCACGGCGCGGCGGCGAAGCTGGCCGCATGCCCCTGCTCGACGAGGAAGGACAGCGGCAGGAGGACGCAGGTGGAGGCAACCGCAGCCCATGCCTGCAAGGTCATGCCGTCGATATCGAGCCGCTTGACGAACACCGCCCCCAGCGCGCCGACCAGGGCCGAGGCGAAGACCAGCGCCGCGCCCCCGCTCGCCGCCATTGCGCCCTTGGAAAGGATCGCCAGCATCACCCCGCCGAAGGCGAGCGCCATGCCGAGGCCGCGCCGCCAGCGCACGGTTTCGCCCAGAAAGACCACCGCGAACAGCACGGTCATCGGCGCGCCGACCAGGCTGACCGCGCCCGCAGTGGCCGGGTCGGCGGTCTGCAGCCCCATGAACAGCAAGGCGAAGGAGCCGCCGCTGATCGCGAGGCCGACCGCCAGCACGCGCGGCAGGTGGCGCGGCACGGCGCGCAGCAGTAGCGGCAGCAGCGCGACGACCACGATGGCGGAGCGCAAGCCGGCGAAGAAGATCGGCGGCATCGCAAGATCGTCGACCGCCACCTTGCCCACGATCACATTGAGCGCCCAGACGATGTTGCACAGGACGAGGACGAGGATCGACCAGGCCGGCATCTCAGCCTTCGCTATCCGGTACGTTCGCCTCCAGCTCGGCGAGCCACACATCGGCCACCGAATCGCTCGGGGCCCGCCAGTCGCCGCGCGGCGAGAGTGCCCCGCCCATGGAGACCTTGGGCCCGTTGGGCATCGCGCTGCGCTTGAATTGGCTGAAGCCGAAGAAGCGCTGGCAGAAAACGGCGAGCCATTGGCGGATTTCGGCCAGCGAGTAGGTGCGCTTTGCCGCCTCGGGGAAGCCGAGCGGCCATTCGCCCTGCTCCGCGTCGCGCCAGGCCTGCCAGGCGAGGAACGCGACATGGCTGGGCGACTGCCCGTAGCGCGTAATATGGTGGAGGAAGAAATCGTGCAGCGCGTAGGGCCCGATATGATCCTCGGTGCTCTGGATCGCGCCGTCCTCGCCCGCCGGAACCAGCTCGGGGCTGATTTCGGTGCCGAGCACGTCTTCGAGCACTTCGTTGAGTTCGGGGGTGAACTGGTCGGTCTCGATCGTCCAGCGCATCAGGTACTGGATCAGCGTCTTGGGCACGCCCGAATTGACCGCGTAGTGGCTCATCTGGTCGCCCACGCCGTAGGTACACCAGCCCAGCGCCATTTCGGACAGATCGCCGGTGCCGATCACGAACCCGCCATGATGGCCCGCGAGGCGGAACAGGTAGTCGGTCCGCAGCCCCGCCTGCACATTCTCGAAGGTGGTGTCGTAGACCTTTTCACCATCGGCATGGGGATGCCCGATATCGGCCAGCATGCGTTCGGCGGCGGGCACGATGTCGATGGTATCGGCGGTGATGCCCGCCGCGTCCATCAGTTTGAGCGCATTGTCCTTCGTGCGCTGCGAGGTGCCGAAGCCGGGCATGGTATAGCCCCGGATGGTCGAGCGCGGCAGGCCCAACCGGTCGCACGCGATGCACGCCACCAGCAGCGCGTGGGTCGAATCGAGCCCGCCCGAAATCCCGATCACGAGGCTCCTGGCGCCCGTCGCCTCGATCCGGCGCATCAGCGCATCGACCTGGATGTTGACCGCTTCGTAGCAATCCTCGTGCAGCGTGGCGGGATCGTTGGGCACGAAGGGATAGCGGCGGATCGCGCGTTTGAGCCTTCGGCCACCGGGGGTCGTATCCGGCCTCGCGGCATGGGTGAAGGCGACGCGGCGATACCAGTCCTCGGGGCGTCCCGCCGCCTCGCTCGCATCGTGGAAGGTGCCGTTCTGCGTGCGGTTGCTGACGATACGCGCTGTGTCGATGTCGGTCACGCACAGCTCCGCCTGGCGGTCGAAGCGCACGCTTTCCTGCATCAGGTCGCCCAGTTCGTAGATCACGCCCTGCCCGTCCCACGCGAGGTCGGTCGTGCTCTCGCCATGCCCGCTCGCCGAATAGGCATAGGCGCACATGCCGCGGCTGGAGCTCGAGGCGCAGTGCAGGTGGCGGTCGCTCGCTCGCCCGATCATCACCGGCGAGGCGGAAAGATTGCACAGGATGGTCGCACCGGCCATCGCGGCGAGCATGCCCGGCGGCTGCGGAGCCCAGAAATCCTCGCAGATTTCCATCCCGAAGACGAAGCCGGGCAGATTCTCCGCAGCGAAGACCAGGTCCGTGCCGAAGGGCGCGTCATGGCCAGCGATGCGCACCTCGAGCCCGTGACAGTTGCGCCCGTGGGTGAACTGGCGCTTTTCGTAGAATTCGCGGTAGTTGGGCAGGTAGCTCTTGGGCACCACGCCCAGCAGGCGGCCATCGGCAATGGCAAGCGCGCAATTATACAGCCGGTCGCCGCGCCGCACCGGCGCCCCGACGACGAGCACCGTGGCGAGCCCGGCACTTTCCTCGACAATCCGCCCCACCGCCGCCGTGGCCGCGTCGATCACCGCGCTCTGGAGGTGGAGATCGTCGATCGCGTAGCCGGTGACGCACAGTTCGGGATAGACGGCCAGATCCACCCCGGCATCGTGCGCACGGCGGGCCTCTTGCAGGATACTCTCGCTGTTGCCCGCCACATCGGCCGGGCGGACATGGGGCGTGCAGGTCGCGACACGCACGAAGCCATGCGTGTGCGGATCGAAGAAGGGATGCGTCGGCTCACCCATTGGTGGCTGAGCCTGTGCCCGGCTCAGGCGCCCGACACAAGGCCCTGCGCGCCACTCGTGCCGTTTGCGGGACGGATGCGGGCCAGCGCAACGCGGCAACCGCTCTCGGTGACCTCCACGCTATGCTCGGCCTCGGCCTGGGCGGCGAAGGTCCGCATCAGGCTCTTGCCGAGGCCGCCATCGGCATCGCTCGACGCGGCCGTCCCCACGCCATCGTCGCGCACCTCCAGCCGCCAGTCGGTCGGCGTCCCCTCGAGTACGATCTCGAGCTCGCCCGCCCGTCCGTCGGGAAAGGCGTATTTGGCGGCATTGGCCAGCGCTTCGTTGACGAAGAGGCCGATCGCCACCGCCTGCTCGCGCGGCAAGGGGATCGGAGCGATCCGGCGCGTGATGCGTACTTCGCCCCCGAAGGAGGCATCGGCGAGATGGTCGATTACATCGTCCAGGTAGCTCGCCATGTTGATGTCGCCTTCCTGCCGGTCCGCCCCGTCGACCGCGAGCTGGGCATAGGCGCGGCTGAAGGAGAACACCCGGTTCGCCGCGTCTTCCAGCGCGTGCGCCGCCGCCGGATTGTTCTGCCTGCGCTTCTGCAGTTCGATCATGCTGGCGACGAGCGCGAAGTTGTTCTTGGTACGATGCTGCAGCTCCGCCATCAGCCACCGCCGCCGGTCGAGCGAATCCTCCAGCTCCGCCTCTCGCAACCGCACCGCCAGGCGGAAGACCTCCGCCAGCGCAAGGACCACGCAGCACGAGACAAAATTGATCAGCACCCGCGCCGGGTCACTCGCGCGATCGAAATCGAACGACCAGGCGAAGGGCAGGACCACGAACCAGGCCCACAGGAAGGACACGATCAGGCAGATGATACCCGCCGCAAGCCTGCCGAACAGGGTGGCGATCAACACGGCGGGGTAAACGAGCGCGAAGGGGCCCGAAGTCGGCGCGACCTGATCCAGCAGCGCCCGGATGCCCATCATCGCTCCAGCGACCAGTAGGCCGAACGCGACCTGCGAAACCCACTGCGGCAGGGCGAGGATGCGATATTTAGCCGCGTCGATTGCGGTCAGGTGGCGATTGGGCAAACGTGTTCTCTTGTTACCCACGCGCACCGCACCGAGGTTCGGTCGGGCGCTGGAAAGTGTCGCCTAGCACCATATGCGCGCAGGAGCGATTGATACAGGTTAAGTTTCGCTTGCTTCAGGCGGCCAGCAGGTCGCCCACCGGCGGGGCCTCTTCGAGCAAGGCGATCAGGCCGCGTTCCTCGCGCGTCAGCCATCGGGTCCGGCGCGGCAGGACGAGCTGTTCGCGCCATTCGGCCTGCCGGTCCATCAGATCGAACAGTGCAGGGTGGATATAGCTCTTGCGGGTGATCGCGGGCGTATTGCCGAGCCTTTCGGCCACCTCTTCGGTCACCGCCTTGATCGTGAGGTCGTCCTTCGCCTCGGCCAGCATCGCGAAGGCCATGACGCTGGCGTGCCAGGTGCGGAAGTTCTTGGCGGTGAAGCCTTCGCCCATCGCCTCGCGCAGGTAGTCGTTGACATGGGTCGAGGTGACGTCGCGGACCAGGTCTTCGCCCTCGCCATCCTCGAGAAAGGAGAACAGGTCCTGTCCGTCGAGATCCTGCATCTGGCGCACGATCCTGGCGAGGTGGCTGTCGGTCAGCTCGAGGTCGCGCTGCTTGCCCGACTTGGCCCTGAAGCGGAACCGCAGGGTGGTGCCGCGCACCGTCACGTGATGGCTCTTGATGGTGGTCGCGCCGAAGCTGCCATTCTCTTTCGCATAGGCATCGTTACCGACCCTGATCGCGCCGAGATCGAGCAGCCGGACCACGCCTGCCAGCGCCCGCGCAAGGCCGAGATCGCGGCCGGCGAGGTCCTCCTCCACCCGCTTGCGCACCAGCGGCAGCAGCGATCCGAAGGCGAGGCAGCGGTCGAACTTCTCGCTCTCGCGGCTGGCCCGGAAATCGGGATGATAGCGGTATTGCTTGCGGCCCTTCGCGTCGTAGCCGGTAGCGAGGATATGGCCGTTGGGCGCGGGGCAGAACCAGCAATCGACATAGGCGGGCGGCAGGGCGATGGCGTTCAACCGCTCGCGCTCGGCCCGGTCGCGGATCAGCGTGCCGTCGGGATCGTAATAGGCCCAGCCCGTGCCCGCCCCCTTGCGGGTGATGCCGGGCAGCGTATCGTCAACGAAGATCAGCTTGGAGCCTTGCGAATTCATGTTGTGGCTGAAAGCCGCGCCGGGCGCTTGCGGTTCCCGGCGCGAGGCCCAGATTCGAGGCGCCAAACAGGATCGCACCCCAAGCCGAGGAATTGCCCGATGAGCGACTACACGCCCCCAAAGGTCTGGACCCACGATGCAGAGAACGGGGGCCGCTTCGCCAGTATCAACCGGCCCACCGCAGGCGCGCGCGAGGAGCGCGAACTGCCGGTCGGCGAGCATCCCTTCCAGCTCCACTCGCTCGCCACGCCCAACGGCGTGAAGGCCACCATCATGCTCGAAGAACTGCTGGAGGCGGGGCACGATGCCGAATACGACGCCTACCTCGTCAATATCGGAGAAGGCGACCAGTTCACTTCCGGCTTCGTGGCGATCAATCCCAACTCGAAAATCCCGGCGCTGGTCGACCGGACCGGGCCGGAGCCGGTCCGCGTGTTCGAGAGCGGGGCGATCCTGCTCCACCTCGCCGAAAAGTTCGACGCCTTCCTGGCGGGCGGGCCGGAGCGCGCCGAAATGCTCAGCTGGCTATTCTGGCAGGTCGGCAGCGCACCCTTCATCGGCGGCGGGTTCGGCCATTTCTACGCCTATGCGCCCGAAAAGTTCGAATACCCGATCAACCGCTATGCGATGGAGACCAAGCGCCTGTTCGATGTCGCCGACAAGCGGCTGGCCGAGGCGCGTTTCCTTGCAGGCGACAGCTACACGATCGCCGACATCGCCACCTTCCCCTGGCTCGCGCCCTTCGTCGAAGGGATCATCTATAATGATGCAAGGACATTCCTCTCGATGGGGGAATATTCCAACGTCAAACGCTGGGTGGACGAGATTTCCGCGCGCCCTGCGGTGAGACGCGGGCGGATGGTCAACAAGACCTCGGGCGAGGAAAACACCCGCCTGCGCGAACGCCACTCCGCCGCGGACTTCGAGGGCAAGGCGGTCTAGCCGCCACGCCGGCCCTTGATAGGCGCGCACCGCGCGCTATACGGGCGCTCCCGCCCGGGAGCCCGCGCCGATGGCGTGGGCGGGCGACAGGCCGGATGGCCTGGCCTGCTGGGGTGTAGCCAAGCGGTAAGGCACCGGTTTTTGGTACCGGCATGCGCAGGTTCGAATCCTGCCACCCCAGCCA
>MDTG01246997.1_pt1 | contig 28679 bp, 32 predicted proteins | sample 811421 | NCBI WGS metagenome assembly MDTG01 (sample SAMN05326645, study PRJNA326480) | marine metagenome | isolation source: seawater | place: Pacific Ocean: South East | collected 2011
GGCTGTAGGTTTGCCAAGTAAAACCTTGTGTTAAAAAAGGTGCGCATCTGTTTTGCAGCGTTAGCCATTGTGACTCGTTTTTATATAAATCTATGGCATGTTTGGCGAATACTTCAAAATCATCAGCCACCAATGCGGTTGACTGTTCATTTTTTTCAAATAGCCCTTCTGCTCCTATGGATGTAGTCACTGCTGGTAACCCACATTGTGCGGCATCTAACATCTTGCCTTTTAACCCTGCACCAAATCTTAATGGGGCTAATAAAACGCGAGCTTGGCTTAATTCTTTAAATGCATCTTCGCACCAGCCCTTTACTAAAAAGCCTTGTTTTTCATTATGTAATTGCGTGGCTTTTTTAGGTGGGTATGCGCCAAAAATATGCAGCTGTGCTTGGGGTAATTGTTGACGAATGAGCGGCCAGATATGTTGTTTTAATTGTAATACTGCATCCCAGTTGGGCTCATGACGAAAATTACCGATGGATACAAAGTGTTGGCGCTCACTAAAATTTAAATCTTTATTGACCTGTATGTCTTTCAGCATAAATGGCACATACTGCAAAATACTGGCGGGCACATTAAATGTGTTTTGCAGTAAATCCATTTCATATTGGCTGATGGTAAGGGTTAAATCGCAACGATAAATCGCGGCGATTTCACGTTTGGCGTGTTCGCTGTATAAATTAACAATAGGCACCTCTTTAATTACATCGTGATTGTTTTTAGCGAGTGCTTGGCGAGCAAAGCGTAAGCAGTGCAAGTCTTCACTGTCTAAAATGCGTAGGGCCTGTGGGCACTGTTTTTCTACGCGCCAGCCAAATTGCTCTTCCATCATAAAGCGGTCAAACATGACCGCTTGAGGGTTGAGCTGGCTAATGTAGTCATCAAAGCTTGAGCTGTTTAATTCGATGTTAGCGGTTGTGATGCCAAATGCCTGATAATCAATGGCGTGTTCGCTTGGCGCGGCAGGTGAGGCATAGGTGACGGTAAAGCCGGCTTGTTGAAAGCATTCAATCAGTTGCAACATGCGACTGCCCGCAGCCGATGATTTTGGTTCAGGCCACACATACCCAATAACAAGAAGACGTTTCATAGTGAGCATCGTTTAAATAAAGCCATTGTACCGTAAACGCGCCCCTTTGACCTGATACAGACATTTAGCCATTGCTGGGTATAATGAGGGCTCAATATTGCTGTGTGCTCTTTATGTCTGCATTACCTAAACCGAATTATAAAAACCCCATTCACATGCTGGCCTTTGGCTTGGGCAGCGGCTTATCGACAAAAGCACCTGGCACGATGGGCACCATTGCCGCGTTGCCAATTTATTGGTTTTTGCTGCAAGATTTATCCGTATTCAGTTACGTATTGGTGCTGCTGCTGACCATGGTGATAGGTACCTATGTGTGCCAACAAACGTCAAAAGATTTAAACGTTCACGACCATGGTGGCATTGTAATTGATGAGTGGCTGGGTATGTGGATAACTATGTTTCTTGCCCCTCAAGGCATACTCTGGTTGTTATGGGGCTTTGTTTTGTTTCGACTCTTTGATATCGCCAAGCCTTGGCCCATTAAATGGTTTGACCAGAATGTGGACGGCGGCTTTGGCATTATGATTGATGATGTGGCGGCTGCTGTGGCGGCCTGGCTGTGTTTGCAGTTAAGTGTCTGGTTAATTGCATTGTTGTGATCTGCCATGATGGTGGTCATACCCTCACGTTAGTTGCTAACGATGTAGGAATCGCAGCCAACGCCAGATGTTTAATAAGCTACCTAGTGCGGCAGAAACATAGGTGAGGGCGCAAGCCAGTAATATTTTGCGAGCACTTTGGTAATCTTGATCGGTTAGGTAGTTGCCGTTTTTAAGTATCGGCAAGGCTTTCGAGTAACTGGCATTAATTTCTACCGGTAAGGTTACAAAATGAACCAGAGTGCTGGCGAGCATGCCAGCGATGGCGACGATTAAAGATAACCGACCGACACCGGGTAAAAAGCTTAAAAACACCGGAGTACTAATCAGCGCTACCTGTGCGATTCTTTCTACATAAAACGCAAATTTCGCCAATGGGCTGCGCAGTAAAAGTAGCGCCATACCTTGTTGATGCTGAATGGCATGACCCACTTCATGGGCGGCGGTGGCCACGGCCGTCAGTGATTTTCCATTAAAGTTCTCGCTGCTTAGGCGCACCGTGCGGGTGCTTGGGTCATAATGGTCCCCTTGTTCGGTGGTTTCCAGTTTGACCTTTAAGCCTTGCTGTTTAATTAAGTGGCGGGCAAACTCCCCCCCTGTGCCGGGAAAGTCAGGTCGCTCATTGCTGTGTTTTTTAAGGACTCTTCGCACCCAGAACTGGGGTAAGAAAATCACAGCCACCACCACGACCAGTAAAATGATCCAAAGCATAACGCACCTCAAGTAACAATAAGGACAGTATACGTGAGAGTTCTACAAATATTCATAGGCGTAAGCTTATTGCTGGCGACTTTTTTCTGCCAGGCCAATATTCAAGCCGTGGGGCTGATGCCGGGTATGGCGATTTTAGAGAAAGACGGCCAGCGCTTAGTGATTAAAGCGGGACAAGAGAAAGAAGGCATCACCCTGATCCGTGCAAACAGTGAGCAATGTGTCATTGAAATAAACGGTCAGCGTGAGACCTTGATGCTAGGGGCGTCTTTGGCGTCTGGTTATGCCGTGGCTCAAAAACAAGAAGTGCGTTTGCAGCAAGATTTTAGTGGGCATTATTTTACCCAGGTCTCAGTCAATGGACGCAGCATCCGTATGCTGGTGGATACCGGTGCCACCAACGTGGCCCTCAGTGGTAATACCGCGCGCCGTTTAGGCATTGCTTATGCCAATGGTCGACGTATGCGCAGTGCCACCGCTGGAGGCATTGTGAATAGTTTTTTAGTGCGCGTTAATGAAATGAAGCTTGCGGGTATTACCCGCTATAACGTGCCTGTGAGCGTGATTGAAGGGGCGCATCCGGATATCCCATTACTGGGAATGAGTTTTTTAGGGCAGTTAAAAATTCAGCAAGATAATGGCGAACTGGTGATCAGCGAATAGCAGGTTACTGTATTTGTCGAAACTGCTTTAATTCTGTTAAAAGCCATTGCTGTGAGGTAATGGCTTTTTTATTGGGGCAGTGTACATAATAGGGGTTACCGCTCATGGTGCTTTTACTTGCACTTAAGCGGATAAAATCTTCTGTGGTTTCAATTTCGTCTTCGTAGTAATCGTATTTCTTTTGTATGTGAGCCACGGCATCTTGACCTGAATGGTAAGTGCCGTTGCGCTCGTACTGGCAGTCTGTGTTTTGCACAAACGCTAAAAGATGCTGAATTTCTAATGGATTAGCGTGGGCGCACAGCGTGCTTGATAGCAATATCATGACGCCGAAAAGCGCCTTGGTGTGTTTCATCCTTGCACCCGATTGCATTTACATTAATTGGTTTAGGCGAGCTAAAATGCCTTGAGCATCTAGGCCCATTTCATGCCATTGCTGTTGTTGTGAGCCGTGCTCAACGTAAGCATCTGGAATACCCAGGTTGATCATGTTGAGCTGGATATTGTGCTGGGCATAAAATTCATTTACCGCAGAACCCGCTCCGCCCATGATGGCATTATCCTCTAGAGTAAGAATATGCTGGTGGCTCTGGCTTAAGGTTGTCAGTAAGGTCTCATCAAGTGGTTTTACAAAGCGCATGTCCACAAGGGTAATGCTTGTGTCGTGTTGCTTAGCAAAATCATCGACGGCAAGCTTGGCTTCTTTTAATAAAGGGCCAAAGCACAACAGAGCAATGTCGCGGCCTTGTGTGATGACCTTACCTTTACCGATTGGCAGGCTTTCATCCGTTACGGTCACAGTCTCATCGCTGGCATTACCACGGGGGTAGCGCACCGCTGCCGGGCCATTAAATTGATAGGCGCTGTTTAACAGTAGACGGCACTCGGTTTCGTCACTTGGGCAAGCAATGACCATGTTCGGGATGCAGCGCATAAAGCTGATGTCATAGGCGCCAGCATGGGTTGGGCCGTCAGCACCCACCACCCCAGCACGATCCACGGCAAAGGTGACGTCTAAATTTTGCAGTGCCACATCGTGAATCAACTGATCATAAGCCCGCTGTAAAAACGTGCTGTAAATCGCTACAACTGGTTTTACCCCTTCGCAGGCCATACCCGCAGCCAGTGTCACGGCATGTTGTTCGGCAATAGCTACATCAAAATAGCGCTCTGGAAATTTTTCAGAAAATTTAACCAGGTCGCTGCCTTCACGCATGGCTGGGGTAATAGCAATCAGTCGAGGGTCAAGCGTGGCCGTGTCACACGCCCACTTACCAAATATATTACTGAAGGTTTTCACTTTTTTGCTGCTGGCATTTATCGGCGACAGAGCATGGTATTTAATTGGGTCGGTTTCGGCTGGCTCAAAGCCTTTGCCCTTTTTGGTGACGATATGTAAAAACTGCGGGCCTTTTAAGTCACGCATGTTACGTAACGTGCGCACCAAGGCTTCAAGGTCGTGGCCATCAACCGGGCCAATATAATTAAAGCCCAGCTCTTCAAAGAAAATGCCCGGGGTGAAAAATCCTTTAACGTGTTCTTCGGTTTTGCTGGCTAATTCCCATACATGGGGGATGGTGCTCAACACTTTACGCGAGCCTTCGCGCATAGAGTTATAGGTTTTTGAACTTAGCAACTTCGCTAAATATTTGTTCAGACCGCCCACGTTTTCACTAATGGACATGTCGTTGTCGTTTAGGATCACCAGCATGTCGGTGTCGGTATGGCCAGCATGGTTCAAAGCTTCAAACGCTTGGCCTGCGGTCATGGCGCCATCACCAATAATGGCGGCGACTTTTTTATTGCTGGCGGTTCTTTCAGCGGCAATGGCCATGCCCAGAGCGGCACTGATCGACGTTGAAGAGTGGCCGACACCAAAGCTGTCGTATTCACTTTCGCTGCGTTTAGGAAACGGCGATAGCCCGTCCTTTTGGCGAATAGACGGTAACTGTTCACGGCGACCGGTTAGGATTTTATGTGGATACGCTTGATGGCCCACATCCCACAGCAAGGTATCCTCTGGCGTGTTGTAAACATAATGCAGGGCAATCGTCAGCTCAACGACACCCAAACCTGCACCAAAATGACCGCCACTTTGACCGACACTAAATAGTAAGAACTCACGTAATTCACGGGCGAGTTCAGGCAACTGGTTAGGGGCCAGTTCGCGCAATTGATTGGGAAGGTCAACACTGTCCAATAATGGTGTGCTTGGACGGCTGTTAGGGATTTCCTGGAACATCTGTTACCCAGTGTGAACGTGTCATTTATGGGCGCTATTCTACCCGTTAATGAGACAAAAAGTAATGAAGCAGACGGGCCTTAATTGGCCCGTTCGATAATGTAATTGGCAATTTGACGCAGTGCTTTGGCGTTTTCACCCAGAGGCGCCAGAGCATCTAACGCTGTTTGATGCAATTGAGCGGCTTTTTGCTGTGCCCCTTCTAGCCCCAAAAGAGAGACATAAGTGGGTTTATTTAAGGCGGCATCGGCCCCTTGGGTTTTACCTAGGGTTTGCGTATCACTGGTCACATCCAGAATGTCGTCTTGCACCTGAAAGGCAAGGCCAATGGCATCAGCATACTGGCTCAGAAGGTCATGAGTTTGTGGGTCAAGCTTGGCTTGGCACTGTGCACCGAGCAAGACACTTGCTTTGATTAAGGCGCCGGTTTTATGGTTATGCATGTTTTCAAGGTAAGCAATATCAACACTTTGATTCACCGCTTCCAGATCAAGGCTTTGCCCGCCAGCCATACCATATACGCCACTGGCCATGGCCAAGTTATTAACCATGCGTAATTGCTGAGCGGGGAGTAAACCATCAATGGCGCCGCTTAATAAACTGAATGCTTCGCTTTGTAATGCATCGCCGGCCAAAATCGCGCAGGCTTCATCAAAGGCAATGTGGCAGGTGGGCTGACCGCGACGCAGATCATCATCATCCATGGCAGGTAAGTCATCGTGCACCAGCGAATACGCATGGACCATTTCAATGGCCAAAGCAGCGTAATCGGCATGGTTGAGATTGGCTTGGCAAGCTTGTGCGCTGGCATAGACCAATAATGGTCTGATGCGTTTACCGCCATTAAGTAAACTGTATTTCATTGACTCTAGTAGGCGAGCCGCATCGGCATTTGGAAGAACGCCAGGGTCTTTTAGGGCGGTATTAAAGCGGGAGAGCGCCAGGGTTTGAAATTGGCTGAAATCCATTACTGGCCATCACCTTCAAACGGTACGGCAGTGCTTTGGCCGTTTTCTTCAATGAGTAACTGCACTTTTTGTTCGGCCTGGCTTAATGCCTGTTGGCATTGGCGAGTCAGTTTCACCCCTTGTTCAAACGCTTGCAGGGATTGCTCGAGGGTGAACTCGCTGTTCTCAAGTTTTTCTACGAGTGATTCTAACTGGGACAATGATTGTTCAAAGTCCATCGGTGCTTGTTGGTCAGCCATGTGATTCCCTTTTGAAAGTAGCCTGTGGCCATTCAGTGATTTGGCGCAATTGTAGCCTATATGCTCGTGCAAACTGAAATACTCTGTCTAGACTCATATTAAGTGATGCCCAAATTATTATGGAAGTCAGGGTGATAGAGTGGATTTAGCGACGATTGTAGGGTTAATTGGGGCGTGGGTCATCGTCATATTTGCGATGGTGCTCGGTGGCGACCCTGCCATGTTTGTAAACGTGCCGTCTTTGTTGATCGTAGTGGGCGGCGCTATTTTTGCCGTATTGATGAAATTTGAACTAGGCCAGTTTCTGGCCGCGGGCAAGATCGCCGGTAAAGCATTCAGTTTTAAACTCCCCAAGCCAGACGCCATGATCGAAGAGATTGTCGAGCTAGCCGGTGAAGCACGTAAAAACGGACTGTTAGCCTTAGAAGGTAAAGAGGTCAGTTATGACTTTTTAGCCAAAGGTATTCAGTTACTCGTGGATGGCCATGATCCTGAGGTAGTGAAAAGTTTATTGGGCAAAGACGTTCGCTTGAGTGTGGACCGTCATAAAATAGGGACCCAAATATTTTCTCAATTAGGTGATGTGGCTCCCGCCATGGGTATGATCGGCACCTTGATTGGTTTGGTGGCCATGCTTGCTAACATGGATGACCCTAAATCCATCGGCCCAGCAATGGCGGTGGCGCTATTAACAACATTATATGGTGCCATGATGGCCAACATGTTTTGTTTGCCTGTGGCGGATAAATGTTCCTTGCGTGCAGACGAAGAAGGTCGACTGCAAAGCATGGTCATTGATGCCCTGTTAGCGATTCAAGCAGGGCAAAACCCTCGTGTGATTGAGTCGTTATTAAGCACCTATTTACCAGAGTCAAAACGAGGTGAGGATGAATAGTCGTCACCATTTATTCACGGAAGAATAAAGGAGCAGATTCATGGCTGATGAAGATGACGCTCCGGATTGTCCCGATTGTCCCGTCTGTCCCCCAAGTTGGTTAGCCACATTTGCCGATTTAATGTCGCTGCTTATGTGCTTTTTTGTTTTGCTTTTGTCCTTTGCAGAAATGGACGCTTTGAAGTTTAAGCGCCTGGCAGGTGAGCTTCGAATGGCATTTGGTGTGCAAACATCGATTAACGCGGATGACCCGCCAAAAGGCACCAGTGTGATTGCCAAGCATTTTAGTCCGTCGATTCCAGAACCAACGCCGATAAATGAAATCCGCCAAACCACCTCGGATATCACAGAAAGTAGCCTTGAAGTGCTTTGCCAAGATGCCATTACTGCGCAAACCGAAGCCCAAGGTGATTCAGGTAAACAGACCCGAGAAATTGTTGTGCCGAAGGAATCGGTGACACAAGAACAAGTGGAGGATGCCGCATTAGAGATGGCCAGTGAGCTGGAGCGAGAAATCTCCAAAGGTCAGGTAGAGCTTGAAACCCAGGGCAGTAAAATCATCATTCGCATTACTGAGAACAGCTCATTTGAAGGGGGCAGTGCCTTTGTCGAAGACGCCTTCTTACCCGTGCTAGACAAGATACGCGAAGTACTCGTGGAAGTGCCGGGTCGTATCAGTGTTGAAGGGCACACCGATAACACCCCGTTAGGCGGTGGTGGGCGCTATGCCTCTAACTGGGAACTCAGTGCTGCTCGTGCGGCATCCGTTGCGCAATACCTATTTATCGCCCCCGAGATGGATGAAAAACGTTTCATGGTGGTGGGCCATGGCAGCGTGCGCCCGCTGGTGGATAACCGGACCGCTGAGAATCGAGAAAAAAATCGTCGGGTGGAGATTATTATTGTCAAAAGTGGGCCAAAAGATAATGATGATGAACCGGAATTGAACTCCGAAAACAGTGGTTTCGACGATCAACTTAACGCCAGCCCTGAAGACTTTGGCTTAGACCCTGACGAAATATTTTAATGGAGATAAAAGTATGAGTGAGGAGCGCCGCCGTTTTTTTCGTATAGACGATGAAGTGGCCATTAGCTTTCATAGTCTAGATGAAGGGTATGGTGGAGAAGACAGCGACGACTACGCTGAGGTCAATGACATGCAGCAAGAGCTGCATGTGAGCATTGAAGTTCAAATTCGCCAAGCCATGGTGGACGTGCGCGCCCAGTATCCTAAGCTTGCCCCTTTGCTGGATTTAATGAATCAGAAAATTAATTTACTCCACGCCAGCGAAACCCTAGTTGAAGATGCGCCAATTTTAAAAAAGGCCAATTTAAGTGCCTGTGGTGTGGCCTTTACTTGGGGTGAAGCCCTGCCCATTAATCAAGCACTTATGGTCAACATGTATCTGCAGCCTAACCATGAATTAGTGCGCAGCAGTGCCCATGTGGCCGGTGTTGACCCAAACCCCGATTACCCGGCGAACTCGGATGAAGCCCATATTGTGCGCTTGGACTTTGATGAAATGCACCATGCTTTTCAAGAAGTCTTAATCCAGCACGTAGTGCAGCGCCAAGGCCATCAATTACGCAAGCGCTTAGACGAGCAAGACTAAGCAACATGGTAAGCAATCCTTCGCTGAGGGTTGGCATTGGAGCACATGAGGGCTTGAATACCTGTTGATCAGCCCATTGTTTGGCTCAGAGCTTGATAATCGCGCTAAGCTTGTCATATTGAGAGCTTAAAAAATCAACCGATATGACTCTGAGCGTGTATAATCCCCGCCTATGAAAAAAAACAAACCAGAAACAACCTCTAAAAAACTCGCCGATCCTTTTGCTAAGCGCGAAGCGGATAAATACGACAACCCAGTGGCCAGTCGTGAACTCATCCTAGAAACCCTAGAAAATCATCCCTTACCGCTGACGCATATGCAGTTGGTGGAGCACCTTCATGTGGAAGGTGACGATCAAATAGAAGCCATGCGACGTCGGTTAATCGCCATGTGCCGTGATGGTCAGTTGGTTGAAGATCGCCGCCGTGCCTATACCCCTATGAGCCAGGTACCCATTGTTCAGGGTCGTGTTCAGGGCCATAAAGATGGCTATGGATTCCTAATTAAAGATGAAGGGGGCGATGACTTGCACCTTTCAGCCAAGCAAATGCGAAAAGTATTTGATGGCGATCGTGTATCCGTGCGTTTAGCCGGTGCGGACAACCGAGGCAAACAAGAAGCGATCATCGTGGATGTGATTCAGCGCAATACCCACCAACTTGTGGGTCGCTTTTACACTCAAGGTGACAGCGCGTATGTGGTGCCCGACAGTCGTCGCGTGACACAAGAAATTGTGATTCCTGGTACCGAAATGAACGGTGCTAAAAATGGACAGTTTGTGGTGGTGGATATCACTCACCAGCCGGATACTCGCCAACTGGCTTTAGGCAAAATTACAGAAGTGCTTGGTGATCATCTTGCTCCGGGGATGGAAATCGATATTGCCCTTCGCAGTCATGAAATTCCGTTTGTCTTCCCTGAAGCGGTTGAGCAACAAGTTGCGAAAATCAACGCAGAAGTGGAAGAGGACGACAAACTCTATCGCATGGACTTGCGTCAGCTGCCATTTGTTACGATTGATGGTGAAGACGCTCGTGACTTTGATGATGCCGTCTTAGCTCAATACAACGCCGAAACTAAAGGCTGGCGTTTATTCGTCGCCATTGCCGATGTTAGCCACTATGTGCCGGTGAATTCGCCGCTGGATATTGAAGCACAAAAACGCGGTAACTCAGTTTACTTCCCTGAGCATGTTGTGCCTATGTTGCCAGAGAAACTGAGTAACGGCTTATGTTCATTGAACCCACACGTTGACCGTTTATGCATGGTTTGCGAAATGGACATCAGTCCAGCGGGTGAAATTACGCACTATAAATTTTATGAAGGGGTCATGCATAGCCATGCCCGTTTAACCTACAAGCTAGTGGGTAAAATTCTAGAAGATAAAAACGGTGATGAAGGTCAGGTGTTACGTGAGCAGTACGCGAACATTGTTCCACAACTGGATACCCTTTATGACTTATACAAATCTTTAAAAGCGTCACGTGGCGAGCGCGGTGCTATTGAGTTTGAAACCGTTGAAACGCGCATAGTGTTTAATTCTGATCGTAAGATTGAAGACATTGTTCCGGTACAGCGTAATGACGCTCATAAAGTGATTGAAGAATGTATGTTGTGTGCCAACGTGGCCACCGCGCGTTTCTTGCAAGAACATAAACAGCCAAGTTTGTTCCGTGTGCACCAAGGGCCGAGCGAACAAAAACTTGAGAACTTAAAACAGTACCTTAACGAAAGTGGTATTACGTTAAGTGGTGGTTTAAAGCCTTCGCCAAAAGACTTTTTACAAGTGATGCGTCAGATCGAAGACCGACCGGATGCGCACTTGATTCAAAGCATGTTACTGCGCTCCATGAGTCAGGCTGTGTATCAGCCAGAGAATGATGGCCACTTTGGTTTAGCGTACCCTGCATATACTCATTTTACCTCGCCCATTCGTCGTTACCCTGATCTTATGGTTCACCGTGCAATTCGTCAGTTAATTCGCAGTGATAATCAAGATAAAGCGTTACTGGATACCATTCGTCGTGCTGAGGGTGCCAGTGTCATCAGCAAAAAAGATATTTACCCTTATGACATGGCAGCTCTATTGCAGTTTGGTGAGCAGTGCTCATTAACCGAGCGTCGTGCTGACGATGCGACCCGTGATGTAATGGACTTTTTGAAGTGCGAGTACATGCGCGAGCATGTGGGTGAAACATTTGATGGTGTTATCAGCACGGTAACCAACTTTGGTATTTTTGTTCAGTTGGACGATCTATACATCGAAGGCTTGGTGCATGTTACAAACTTAACCAGTGATTTTTATCAGTTTGATCCTGTGCGCATGGTATTGCGTGGTGAACGTTCTGGCCGAGTATTCCGCATGGGTGACCCAGTTGAAGTAATTGTCAGTCGTGTGGATCTTGACGATCGTAAAATCGATTTTGAGATGCTCGGTGCTGGCAACGATGGTGGCTCAGGAAAAAAAGGCAAGCCACGCTCAAGTAAGGGTAAACGCAGCATTGGTTCGGTGAGAAAACGTAAACCAGAACTGACAACCTCTGATGCAGCGCATTCAAAAGATCCTTACGCTAAGGCTAAAGCCGACAAGAAAAAGTTAATGGAAGATGCGAAAAGCGAGGCGAAAAAAAAGAAGAAGCCAAGTAAACGCCAAAAACTAAACAATGCAAAAAAGAAAGCCGCGGGCAAACCGGCTAAAAAGAAAAAGTAGAGATTCTAAATCGTTATGAGTGATGAAATTGTTTTTGGTATTCACGCTGTTACAAATGTTTTAAAACGCTCTAGTGAGCGTGTGCGTGAAATGTATGTTCAGCAGGGTCGTGATGACGAGCGTCTACAGACGTTATTCGGCCTGGCCAAACAGCAGGGCATATCAATACAAGTGGTAAAAAAGGCGTTCCTAGATGAAAAAGCCGAAGGCAATCATCAAGGCATCGCCGTTCGAGTTAAACCGGTTCAAGTAAAAGGCGACAATGAATTGTTGCGTCAACTGGATGGGTTAGACGAAGCGCCGTTTCTATTGATTCTTGATAGTATTACTGACCCTCACAATCTAGGTGCTTGTTTACGCACCGCTGATGCAGCGGGTGTACATGCGGTTATTGCACCAAAAGATAAAGCGGTTGGTATCACCTCAACGGTGAGCAAAGTTGCTTGCGGTGCAGCGGAAACCGTCCCGTTTTATCAGGTGACGAATCTTGCACGCTGCCTCAAAGAGCTGCAAGAACGTGGTATCTGGTTGTATGGCACAGCAGGTGAAGCCAGTGAATCCGTTTATAAAACGGATTTAAAAGGGCCCATTGCTATTATTATGGGTGCCGAAGGCAAAGGTTTGCGTCGCTTAACCCGTGAAGCGTGTGATCACCTGATTCATATTCCTATGAAAGGGGATGTGAGCTCTTTGAATGTCTCCGTGGCCAGTGGCGTTTGCTTGTTTGAAGCCTTACGTCAACGTACCACTGATTAATCTAAAATAGCGCATTCGCCGCTATCCTTGTCTACTCTTAATGCATCTGAGCATCATTAAGGGTGGGCTGTGTGTTCCTACGTTTAGCCAATTTCTGTATGTGTCTGTTACGCCTCGATGTTGGCGTTAGCCCATGAAGGTTTCCGGCCTTTCTGCCCGTTTGGCATTGCTAATGGTCTTTGCAACGTTAGCGATGCAGTTGGTGCATGGTCTGTACCGCTTTTCTGTGGATATACCGCAAGCCAAACAACAGGGGGTTGAGCAGATCAATAGGCTGGTTGAGAGTCTGCAGCCAGCTCTGGCTGAGTCCTTGTATCAGTACAACGAAACACTATCGGATAAATTACTTAAAGCGTTTCAAGCGCATCATGCTGTTCAAACGGTGTGGCTTTTGGATCATGACGGCACTGGGCTGGGCGTTTGGGTGAGGCCCAATGCTGAGCCTTCAGATGATGAGTATGAGGTCACCTGGCCGATCAGTTATGAGGGTGAGGCTATTGGCAGTCTTATTGTGCTCACCGACATGGGGATGGTGGAAAAAGCAGCCATTTCTCAAATTTGGAGGGTGATTGGCTTTTCAATCTTGATTGGTTTGTTGGCGCTGCTTTTTCTGTATTTTATTGCCCAGCGAATGGTCACCAAGCCCATTGAGTCTCTCGCCAAAGAAGTGGCGGTGATTAATAGTCACTCCCTAACACTGCAAGAGGTGAAGGCTTTAGATGCTATCTCAGCTTCTGATGAAATTGAAACCCTCAGGGCATCCATTAAACATATTTTAACTGAGCTGGCCGAGCACATTGGTGATAACCGTCAATCCATGATTATTTTAAAAGAATTTAATCAGTCACTTGAAGGTAAGGTGCTGGATCGAACATTAGAATTAGAAGCTGCCAAAGAAAAAGCTGAAGTGGCTAATCGCGCAAAAACCGATTTTTTAAATGTCATTACCCATGAGTTGCGTACCCCTTTAAATGGGGTGTTGGGTTTTTCAGGCATATTAAAAAAACGAGAACTGGCGGACAAAGACAAGCAACTGGTATTAGGCATTGAGCAAGCGGGTCATGGTTTATTAGTCTTGCTCACGGATATCATTGACTTTGTAGACTTAGAAAGTAAATCATTAGTTTGTAATGCGTTTTCTGTTCACGATGCCTTGCTAGGCGCATTTAATGAGCAACAAAAAAAGGCAGACAGTAAGCATCTTGAATACATGATGGATGTGGACCCCTCACTTGTGATGAAAGGGGACCCAAAGCGTTTAGCGATTTTGATACGCCAGTTGCTCAATAATGGGATTAAGTTTACCCATGAAGGTTCGGTCACTCTGCAGTGCCATAAAGATGGTGATCATATTTTAATAAGTGTCACTGATACCGGTATCGGTTTAGATGATGATCATTATGGTGAGTTTAGCCAAGAAGTGTTTACACAGATAGAGCAGGGTCTTAACCGAAGTAGCGAGGGCATTGGTTTGGGCTTAGCCATCGCAAATCGCATTTGCAAAAAATGGCCAGCAACTTTATGGTTTGAAAAAAATGCGCCCCAAGGCACCAAGGTATGCGTGCGCTTAACCGATATTATTAAACAAGAAAAAACCGCTGATTAAAGTTTTAACTTCTCTCGCAGTTGATGCAAGTGCTGTTTGTTTTCTTCGCGTGTCATGGGGGTAGTGATCTCTGCTGGTAGCGCTTTCTCAATGGGCACATCCAACTTCTCGCCTTTTATCACTCGATCACATAGCATTTCGTAATTACGCTTAAATACGGGGAATACCTTGTCTTTGGGTTCGCTGGATAAGAAAAACCAGTCGGTGGTTAAACCCGCAAAATACACCGCAGGATGACTCCACTTAAATTGCTTTTTAGGCTGAGGCGCTCGGCAGGCTTCCACATAGGCACTGTCTACTGAAGGTAAACCAAAGGCATCATAGGCATGGTCGCAATGGCTTTTAAATTTAGCTATGGAAGGTAAGAAAGTCTCTTTGCCGATGATGTCATCGGCCACTTTCATTAATAGGTTTACCGGGTAATGGCTGAGGTGCTTTGCCCATAAACGTTTTGCCAAATTTGACTGTTCGGCATTGGGGTAAGCGGCATGGTATTGATTGCCATAACCCACGGCCAGTACTTCAAATACCCCATTAACAGCGCTAATGAGCTGAGGGCTAAAACCTTTATCAGTTTGCCCAGCTCGTGTCGCTGAGTCGCTCTTCAAGGGTTGTACTTGCAATGTAATCTCGTTGAGAAGTTGCGGCGTTACCTTGCTGACCATTTAAGCGCTTACTCCATAAGTGTTTGGCGTGTTGCAAAAACTTGCTGTTCCAAGACGTATGCAATTGGTTACTGTCGCGCCAGTATAAAACAAATTCTGGCACGATGCTTTGAGCGAAGTTGCGGTCAATACTGGCCATGGCCAGAATTTCAAATACATCTTCAGACGGTGACCAACCATCGGTCATGGGTACCGGGTCACTCGGGTGAGCCAAGCTTGCACTAAAGCGTGCCCATTGACGGCGCACCCAGGCCACAAACTTAGTATTCCAAGTATCATGGGCATCGCCTTTTTCTTGCCAGTATAAAATAAACTCGCTGACGCAATCTTGAATAAAGCTTGGGTCCACACCGGCCTTTTGAAGAATTTCTAAGGTGGTTTCCTCTGGTTGCCACTGTGTGTTCATTTGCATCTTGCGATTGGCATCCCCTTGAAAAACCGCAGGGTGGCTTTGGTCTTCTTTATTGCGCTTGTTGACCCAACGAATAAACATGGTGGACCAGCTAGCCGCTAAAGTGCCTTGGCTTTGATGATGATAAACAAATTCTTTTACTTGTGCCTGAGCATAGCGTTTGGCAATGCCTAGGGTTTCGGCAATATAGCGCAAGGTTTCATGGTCTGGTTGCCAATTAGCGGCAATCACATTTTTATACTGTTGCTGTGATTGCTTATAGGCTTGCTGAGTTTTGCTTTGTTGACTGCTGGCCGGTGCCACCGCTTTAAAGCTATAAAATAGCTGATCGCTTTGACCAAACGGAGGGCTGTTGTAATGCACCACACCCTTGTCAGCAAGATTCTTTAGTATGCGCTTAATTTGCGTGTCATCCCAAAAAGGGAGCCACTTGCGCAAGGTGGTCTTATTAATGAATTGCCAATCTGTGTCATGGGGTTGAGCGCCATCGTTAAGCGCTTGTAACACAATGGCTTCTTCAAGACCGATGGTGGCCGCAAGGCTAGGGGAAACCACTAGCATGCGTTCAGGAATTAAACTATGACCCATAATTACTACGTATTCATCTAAAAATCGGTACAATGCCAGAGGGTGTGCAGGGTTTATCTGCAGGACTAGGCTAAAGTATTTGTATTAAATTACCTAGGACATTTCATCTAATAGGTAACAAAAACCAGTTGGCATTGAGCCAAGGTGCGGTCAAACCGTATGCGCATCGAGCAATCGATAAAGGCTTGATAACCTGCGCCTATTTGAATCCGCGAGTATAACGCATTTTTATCTGGCAGGCAGTATGGCAAGAGCCACTCAAGCAATCATTGATCTTCACGCATTGCGTGAAAATTACCAATTAGCCAAACGCATGGCCCCAAATGCCAGTGCCTATGCCGTGGTGAAAGCCAACGCTTATGGCCATGGCCTGGCGCCTGTAGCCAATGCACTCAAAGCCAGTGCCGATGGATTTGCGGTGGCCTGTGTGGATGAGGCCATTGCGCTTCGTGAACTGGGGGTACTGCTCCCCATTTTGGTACTCGAAGGCCCTATGGATGCACTAGAATGCCAGAGTGCCATAGAGCTGGACTTAGAGCTGGCTATTCATAACCAGCAACAAATCAGCTGGTTGCAAGCGTTAAGTGGTGGCGTAGTTCACGTCTTTGTTAAAGTGGATAGTGGCATGCACCGCTTGGGATTCGCTGTGCATGAAGTGCCGGGTGTTGTCAGCCAACTTCGAGGTCTGGAATCCGTCAACGGCATCCAACTGATGAGCCACTTTGCATGTGCAGATGAACCTGGCCACCCGTTTGTTGCACAGCAAATGCAAGCCTTACAGACTCTCGCCCCTATGACACTCCCTATGAGCTTGTGCAACAGTGCCGCAGTCATCACGCTACCTGAATGCCATAAACAATCTATTCGCCCAGGCATTATGCTTTATGGTTCAAGCCCACTTGTGGATAAGATAGGGCCTGAGCTAGATTTGGCGCCTGTTATGACCTTACAAAGTAATATTATTGCCTTACATGATATTCGTGCCGGTGAAAGTGTGGGTTATGGTCAGGGTTATATTGCAGAAAAAGACAGTCGCATCGCTGCGGTGGCCATTGGCTATGGAGACGGTTACCCGCGTAGCGCAAAAAACGGCACCCCTGTTTTGATAAAAGGCCAGATGTGCCCCTTAGCAGGTCGAGTGTCCATGGATATGATAACGGTAGATGTCACCGGCCTCGATATTCACTTAGGTGATACCGTCACTCTATGGGGGACGGGCTTAAGTGCAGATGTAGTGGCGCAGCACTGTGATACCATTTCCTATGAATTATTTTGCCAGCTCACCGCTCGAGTTAAGTTTCGGTATTTAGGGGGATAAATTGCTCCCTGAACTTTCTTGGTGCCCAAAAGCGTCTAAGCTTTAGAGAGGTAAATAGCATTAATCGGTTAGTCATCCACATCCGTGCTGTCTCGTGTTATCAGGTGATTGGGGGGATATTAACCGCCAGTTTTCAGTGTTGTGAATGGACGGCACACACGGTACCCGTTTGAGCAATGATCCACCTTGCCATGCCCAAGACTGGTAGCGACCCGTTTTTTAGTTAAAGCAGAGTGCAAAACCATGACAGTAAAAACAGTAGATGTCTTGCTAGTGGGTGCGGGCGCCATGAGCAGTACCCTGGCCATGATACTTAAGCAGCTCGACCCGACGTTAAAAATCTGTGTGATTGAGCGTTTAAAAAGTGTGGCCAAAGAAAGCACCGACGGTTGGAATAATGCGGGCACCGGTCATGCGGCGTATTGTGAATTAAATTACACGCCACAAGATGATCAAGGAAATGTGGATATTTCCAAAGCATTAAACATTAATGCAATGTTTGAATTATCGCTTCAGTTCTGGAGCCATCTGGTGAAAACCTCTGTACTGCCCAACCCTCAAGAATTTATTAATCGCACTCCTCATTTAAGTTTTGTTTGGGGCGAAAAGAATGTGGCATTTTTGAAAAAACGTCATGAACTAATGAGTGCCCACCATTTATTCACTGGCATGCAATACAGTGAAGACCCAGAACAATTAATGAAGTGGATGCCCTTGATCATGAAAGGCCGAGACCCCAGCGACCCAGTAGCGGCCACATATGTTGCCCATGGTTCAGATGTGGATTTTGGTTCTTTGGCTCGTTATATGATGGCCCATCTAACCGAGCAGGATGATTTTGAACTCATTCTGAATCACGACGTAGAAGACTTACAGCGTTCAAGCCAGGGTGGCTGGTCTGTCATGTTAGAAGATCGAGAAAGTGGTAAACAAACGCGTGTGCGTTCTAAGTTTGTATTTTTAGGCGCAGGCGGTGGCGCCTTGCCCTTGTTACAAAAAGCCGATATTCCAGAGAGTGAAGGTTATGGCGGATTCCCTGTGAGCGGTCAGTGGTTAGTATGCAGCGATACCGAGGTGGCCAATCAACATCATGCCAAGGTTTATGGCAAGGCAGCTATTGGTGCTCCTCCTATGTCTGTGCCGCACTTAGATACGCGGGTGATTAATGGCAAAAAAGCCTTATTGTTTGGTCCATTTGCGGGTTTTACCACCAAGTTTTTGAAGAAGGGTTCGATTCTGGATTTACCTTCATCAATTCGCAGCAATAACTTAAAGCCCATGATGTCCGTAGGTATGAATAATATGGACTTAACCAAATACTTAATCAGTGAGGTGTTCCAGTCGAATCGTTCACGCATGAGTTCATTGCGGGATTATTTCCCGCAGGCGAAAGATAAAAACTGGTCACTAGCGGATGCCGGTCAACGTGTACAGATTATTAAAAAAGATGCACAAGGTGGCGGCAAGCTAGAATTTGGTACCGAGATTGTTGCATCAAAAGATGGCTCAATTGCTTCTTTATTGGGCGCGTCTCCAGGGGCCTCCACAGCGGTTCATGCCATGATCGATGTGATTGAGCGATGCTTTTCTGAGCGTCTTGAGAATGATCAGTGGAAAGAAAAGCTAAAAGCCATGATTCCTTCATATGGTGAGTCATTAATTGACGATGCACAGTTGCTAAATCGAGTGCGAGCCGATACCTTGTCGACGCTTAAGCTTACCCAGTAACCATTATGTATATGGGTGCCCGCTGATTTGAGCGGGCTGAAGCTGGCGCTTATCTGCTAGGTTGATACAAGGATATCAACTATAGTTTTAAGGCGGTGGGTCTTACCGCATTATGAATGGCACATATTTCAACAGGGATGAATCCGGAATGCTTTGTTGCAGTTTCGGGTACTAGTCATGTTTTACTGAACCAGTAAAATGTGGCGATCAATTAGCTGGCCTAAACTTTGCGTTGCGCAAGTTACTAGCATTAACATGGAAGGCACCATGAGTCGTATTTTCGTTTTGCTCTGTATTCTATTGAGCGCCCAGTTCACCTTTGCAGCCGAGGGTGAAACGCTAAAAAGTGATAGTAAAGAAACCTGGGGCTGGCGCACAGCCATGATGACTAGCTTAATGCTAACCCTTGCGAGTAATCCTCTAGATGCGGATGAATTCAGTGTCACACCCATGTCTTCAACAGATGTAGGGGGATTGAAATTTGGGTTTCGCTGGTATCCCAATGAGGTTATTGGGAATTTGGCAGGGGCTGAAATCACACATTATTACTTGTTTGCTTATAACTATTGGCAAAGTACGGTAGTAGATGGCCAAGAAGGCGTGGTCAATGGTCTTGAGTTTATTCCCGTATTTCGCTTGAACTGGTCTTATAATAATTTGCTCAGTTTCGTTGAAACCTCGGTGGGCGCATCTGTATTGTCTCGAAATCAAATAAATGACCGCCAACTGAGTACTAATTTTCAGTTTTCTAATTCTCTCGCCTTTGGTGGCTACTTCACACCTAAGTCCACCTGGACACTGCAATTACAGCATTACTCTAATAACAGCATTAAGTTGCCAAATAATGGCATTAACTTTTATAACTTGAATTTTGCCTTTCGTTATTAAGGCCGCGCCTTAAGTTTAAGTTCGCGACCATTTTCACCGTCTATACTCAGTACTTGATAAGGGAGACCCTTGTGCGAGTACTGAGTTTAGCTTGCCTATTATACTTAACGATCATCCAACAGGTTTTTGCTTGCGATAAGCCGATTACGATTAGTTATGGGCCGTATGTCTCGTCTATGGTAGTGGATACGTATTTCGGTCAATTTCATAAAAATCTACAGGCCAGTACAGGCTGTGATGTCGAATTTCGAATTCAGCAAGATTTTGAGCAGTTCATTGAAGCGCTATTTCGCCGAGAGGCTGCGCTCTCATTAGTGCCTGGTCCTTACTTTAATATTATAAAGTCGTTGGGTTACGTGGCGGTATCTTCTCAAATACTGGCCGCTCCTCGGTTCACTTATGTTGTGGCAAAAAAAGAAACATTGTTATTCAATTTAAATGACTTAAAGGGCCGAACTGTTTTAGCCGCCAGTCCTTATGCCAGTAGCGGCAGCTTTTTTCTGCAGGCTCTGATCAATGAAAACCTGAGTGATCAGGTTCAGATTCAATACGGCTATTCATATGACAGGATGATTATGGATGTGCTTAAAAATGGCACAGATGCGGCGGTACTCATTGAAGAATATTGGGCCTTAGTAGACCCACGTTTAAAGACTCATCATTTAAATGTCGTGGCTAAGTTGAGCAGTAATGCCAGTAGCGAATTTGTGATATTGAAGGAAAGGCAGCACTTAGCAACAGTGATTCTAGATGCTCTTCAGGCCAGCAAACTAAAATGGGGCCCGCCACTAAAAGAGGCCGTAGGGTCGAATGCCCTAGATCAGCTGCTACGGGATAAGTTATTTGAATTTAAAAATAGCCAATGATTTTTCTAATTGGCTTTCTTAAGGCTTTTCTCTAAATAATCAATCGCAAACATAACCGCTTTTTCAACTCTTTCATCAATCTCAGTATGCTCTTGTGCAGACATATAAAAGGCCAGGTCCACCTCATGACGATAGTATCGGTTTGGCAGGTTATTAAGGGCCAAGCAGGCAAGGTCGGTGAGCTGCTCCTGATTAAAGCCTTTAGGCAGCGCAATACGGTTGATGGCATCCACCACTTTGTTTTCGTAATAATTTTGGATTTGATCACTGATCGACATGACAGATTCCCTTTGTTTTTAAATCAGTATAGTTGATGAATAGTGTCTGTGTGTATATGACAAAAGAGGTCGGTTATACGAATTTTTAAATAGAGATAATCGACTTACCATTTGGCAAGTCGATAAGGTGGCAGGATCTAAAAGACCGGATCAATAATGGTTTGAGAAATGAGTGAGTTACTGACAAAACAATGCTGATGGGCTTTGTGATGCATCTTTTCAATTTCTTCTTGGCTGGGTTGCTTCTCACCAGCAAAAACAGCTTTAGGTGTTAAACGCACCTCACTGACGTATTGTTTGCCATCATCATTGGTCTCAACCTTAGCGGTAGCGGTATCGTCATATTGCTCAACCTGTAATCGCTTTTTTGCGGCCAATGCTAAGAATGTCTGCATATGACAGCTAGCAAGGCTGGCCGCTAACATTTGTTCTGGATCAACATAGTCCTGGGTATTAGCGCCAGCCATGGGAATGTCATGGCCCGATGCCTTAGCGTGATGGCTACGGTCAAACCCTTCGTGACTAAATGTACCTTGTTTATGCCAGCTTACGCTGGCGATATGTTCGCTCATGATCGTGCCTTAACCTGGATACTGATTACTTGGGACTTCGACTTTATGCACCGTGCCACTCCAATTATCAAAACCCCCTTGCAGCATATGAATATTCTCAAAGCCCATGCGTTGTAATAAGTCAGCGGCTAAGGTCGAGCGACCACCGTTTTTGCAGTACACCACTAAGTGCTTTGACGGGTCTTGCAGCGCAGGGTGATTGCCCACCATGAACTCAAGCAAACCACGGGGAATATGAACCGCATCAGGCAGGTGGCCCATATCAAATTCACTTGGCTCGCGCACATCCAAGATGGTGGCATCGCTGCCCATAAAGTTTTCGGCCTCTTCGGCGTTGATGATGTGTAAATTTTGGCGGGCGTTGTGTAATAGCTCGTCTTTTGTGATGGCCATGATGGACTCCCATATTTATATTAGAAATAGCTAATTTATAGTATTCTCTAGGGTTATGGCAAGTGTAGTTGCGATTTAGGTTCTGGGTAAGGGCATCATGTAATGATAAACTGGCCACAGAGGGCTCATCATGTTTGATCAAAAAGATTTATTAGCACTGGCCAATATGCCCATGCCATTTGGTAAATACCAAGGTCGTGTATTAATGGATTTACCTGAGGAATACCTATTGTGGTTTCAGCATAAAGGCTGGCCTCAAGGGCGTCTTGGTATGCTGTTAGGTTTGTGTCTTGAAGTAAAAATTAACGGCCTTGAAAGCATACTGAATCCACTGCGGGGTAAAACCTACGTGGTGAATGAATGAGTGCCAGTTGCCTTACACAGCTGGGCTTTGGTTTTGTCATTGTGCGCTCGAAACGAAAAAGTGCCGCGATTCATGTGCGCGGCGCCAAGGTAGAAGTTCGCATACCGGATTTTGTGGATGATCAGTGGGCGCAGGAATTTCTTCTTAGTAAACAAGCCTGGGTTCGCCAAAAGCTAGCTCAACAGGCAAAGCAACATGCCATGAAACCTGTACTGGCCCAAGGCCAAAAAATTCTTTGGTTGGGTTTTCAGCGCACTATCACTTTGCATTCTCACAAAAGTGTTGAATTGGGTGAGTCGGTGATCGCACTGGGTAATGGCCGAAGTGTACCTGATAAAGCGCAACACGCCTGCGTCATTCAGTCAGTGCTCGAAGGATTTTTTAAACAGCAGGCTAAGGCTTATATGATCCCGCGAACGTGGGAGCTGGCTAGGCTATATGGCTTGGATCATAAATTGGTTGATGTGGTCTTTCGGCGTACTAAAACCAAATGGGGGCACTGCACCTCAACAGGCCGAATTCAATATAATTGGCTGATTATGGGTGCCCCAAAGGCGGTGATTGATTACTTAATTTGCCATGAGGTCAGCCACCTTCGTCACCCTCATCATGGCCCTGCTTTTTGGCGTTGTGTGGCTCAGTTCTGCCCTGATTATAAGCGACATCAAGTGTGGTTAAGAGAAAACAGTGTGGCGCTGAGCTGGTGTTAAGTCGATTGTATTAACTGTAATTTTTGAGCGCGGGTCAGTTTTTTAATGGCGGCCTCCCGTTGACAGGCAAGCGAGCGGCTATCTTGTGCTTCGCTGTAAGCCAACCGAACAGGTCTGCGAACACGGGTGTATTTTGCGCCTTTACGAGGGCAAGTATTGTGCTCGTGCAGGCGACGTTCAAGGTCGGTTGTGACCCCGGTATAAAGCGTGTTGTCGGCGCATTTTAAAATATAGACAAACCAGCTCATGCTTCATTGGGTGCTTGTTTCAAAAACTTATCCACATACCAGCAACTGGCCTGAATGGTAAAGCCTTGAGCATTGGCCCAGGCGAGTCCCGCCCTTACCAAGGCTTCAGCGTGACCTTGACCACGATGTCGAAAAGGCACATGGGTGTGCGTAAAGTCGATGGTTTGAGGGTCGAGCAGGGTGTAATCCAATACTGCGGATGTATCCTCGCTAATGGCAATGCAAAAGCGCTGCTGCTTGCTGTGGTGCTCAATGTTGAAGTCAGTTGATGTCATGGGTTTCTCTAATGGCGTGAATCAGGGTACGCTTCAATTAGGCCCATCATACACGGCTAAAAAAAGGAAGTAGCGATGAAAACATTACTCTTGGTCTTCCATAGCCCCTCGCAAAATACGCAAGCGATGCGTGATGCGATGGCGCTTGTCGTCAAACAAGAGAATTTAGCCAATTTAACGATTATTGTGAAAAGCCCTTTTGAAGCTAATCAAGACGATGTTCTTGGCTGCGATGGTATTATCTTGGGCACAACTGAGAACCTTGGTTACATGAGCGGTGCTCTAAAAGACTTTTTTGATCGTATTTATTACCCATGCCTTGAAATAAAACAAGGTTTACCGGTGGCGGCGGTGGTTCGAGCTGGTCACGATGGCACTGGTACCTGTCGAGCCCTTGAGACCATTCTAACAGGGCTACGCTGGCGCTTTGTGCAAGAGATTCTCGTATGCAAAGGCCCTTGGCAGCCTGAGTTTATTGAGTCCTGTGAGCAGCTCGCCCAGGCGTTGGCAATAGGGTTAAGTGAAGGGATCGTTTAAGTGGTTTGTGTAAAGGAAAGCGTGTGAAGCAATACAGAATTTACTGGTTGGCCTTACTTTTTATTTTTAGTGCCGCAGGGGCGACAGCCGAGACCATCAGCATTCGTGCCGATTATTGGTACCCCATGAACGGTGACCCGAAAAGTGATACGCCGGGTTATATGGTGGAGTTGGCTAAGGCTATCTTTGAGCCACAGGGTATAAAGGTGGACTACCAATTAATGCCTTGGTCCCGTGCCATACAAGAGACGCGCATTGGCAAAATTGATTGTGTGATCGGCGCTTATAAAGTCAGTGTGCCGGACTTTTTGTTTGCTCGGCAACATTGGGGAAATGATGAGACATTCTTTTATAAACTTAAATCTGATCCCTGGGTATATAAGGGCGATGTAAAGGCGTTACAAAATAGAAAAATCGGTGTGATCAGCGATTACTCCTATGGTGAAACCTTGGATGGCGTGTTCAAAAAACTTAAGGTTCAAGGCGCTAAAGGAGATAAAGCACTTGAGACCAATATTAAGAAAATCATCAGCAAACGTATTGATACCATGATCGAAAGTGAATATGTCATGGACTCAAAACTTGCCAAACTTAATTTGAGTGAGCAAATCGTCAGTGCGGGTAATACCTTACAAGGTGAGCCCATGTATCTTGCTTGCCATCCAGGTAGCCGTCGCGTGCAAGGTTTTGTTGAAATAGTGAATCGAACCATGCCTAACATGCAGCAATCTGGCGAGTTAGAACGCATCCTGAATAAATACAATATTGCAGTTTGGTAGAGAGCCCCGTTAATCATGACCATGCCATTAATTGACGTACACATTATCACGGGGTTTTTAGGGGTTGGCAAAACCAGTTGTATAAAACACCTAATTGAAAATAAGCCCAGCCATGAACGCTGGGCCATCTTGGTGAATGAATATGGTCAGCAAGGTATCGATGGTCAATTATTTCACGGAGATGAATTGGTGGTGAAACAAGTGGCGGGTGGCTGTGCTTGTTGCGCTGCGCTGTTGCCGTTTCAAACGGCATTAAATCAGTTGATACGACATGATAAACCCCATCGTATTTTTATCGAACCAAGCGGTTTAGGTCATGTGGATAATATTGCCACCTTATTGCAGGATGTAAGTTATCAAAATCGATTAAAGCTAAATGGCATTGTATGTGTGATTGATCCGCAGCATTTGTCGCAACCCAAATATCGATATCATGAATTGTACTTACGTCAGCTGTATGCGGCTGATGTGTTTGTGGCCAATAAATGTGATATCGCCAGTGAACAAGATTTGTCTTTGTTTCGCCAGCTGGCAGCAGACTTTCAACGTCAGTATATTGAAATTGAGCAAGCGCAATTGACCTTGCAGTCGATTAAACTTGATGTCAGTGAAAAACAACAGCCTTTTCAAATTCATCAAAATGGCGCGCACTTTCATACTCAGGTTATGTATTTTGCTGGGGATGACTGGCACATGGAATCCTTGGTTCAAGCGCTAAGCGCATTAGGTTTGGCGAGAATTAAAGGGCTAATGATTCAAGGGGATCAAGTGGCGGTGATTAACATCAGTGATCGACAAGCCAGTTTGAGCTACTCGCCCTTGTCCTTAATTCACCAACAGCAAGGGGTGATTGAATGCATTGATACCCAGCCCATTGATGTTGAGCGAATTAATACCATTGTGACTGAGTGTCGCAAAGCATGAGGGACTAGCAATGATCAACTGGATGGTGGCCAATGAAGCCCTGGTGCGCAGTGCCTGTTTTGGATTTATTCTATTAACCATGATGCTATGGGAAACCTTGCGTCCTAAGCGAGAGCGAAAGCATTCACGCTTACTCAGGTGGAGCCAAAACATCGGTCTTGTGTTTGTGAATAGTTTTCTAGTTCGTTTGATTTTACCGCTTGCCACCATTGGTGTGGCTCAATATGCACATGACAATCAAATTGGCGTGTTCCACCAGCTTGGCGTCGCACCTGTCATCGCCTTTGTATTGACCCTGGTGATATTTGATATGGCTATTTATTGGCAACACCGACTGTTTCATAAGGTGCCGTTTTTATGGGCTCTTCACAAAGTCCATCATGTGGACCAAGACATCGATGTGACCACAGGCTCCCGCTTTCATACATTTGAAATACTGCTATCTCTATTGATTAAATTTGCCTTGGTTTTGTTATTAGGGCCATCTGTTTTTGCGGTAATGGTTTTTGAGATTCTACTCAATGCCACTGCCATGTTTAATCACGCTAATGTGGCTTTACCGAAAAAATGGGACGCGATAATACGTTGGGTGTTCGTTACCCCGGATATGCACCGGGTTCACCATTCAACCATTATGGATGAAAGTAATCGTAATTTTGGTTTTAACTTAAGTTGTTGGGATCGATTATTTTCCAGCTATCAAGATCAGCCTGCCAAAGGTCATTTGGGCATGAATATAGGTGTGTCAGGGTATAACCGTGTCACACAAATCCAATATCTGCCTGGCATGCTGTGGTTACCCTTTATTCGTCCTGAGCCATCTACCAAGAATCCGGGAACTAAGATAGATCAATAAACTCTTAATTGTCACTAGGCGGCTACGTCGCCTTGGCGTAAGATTTAAGCATGATCATGAGTTTGAACCGAATATGAAACCACTTCACATCATAATGTTATGCGTAATGCTGCTAATACAAGGTATTGGTCAGTCTTATGCTGCGCAAATGATGACGGCCCAAGCCACTGCTCCAGTAGTGGGCTCGATGGATGTCATGCCTTGCCATGAAACACAGCCACAAGCATCTGTCATCGTTAATGACTGTTGTGGTCAAGACTGCCAGTGTGACATGCTCACCTGTGCCATGATTATGAGCCTTGCCATATTACACAACAAAGCCCCTTCTCATCAGGCGACGCATTACCTACCCGCTTCATTTACCGCCATTGCCAGCAATCTGTATCGCCCTCCCATTTCAGCTTAATACACTCTAGTTCCGTCTAAAATTTGTCGTTATTGATTAAAAGTGTTGTGCATTATGCTGAAAAAAACCGTTGTAATACCTGTTGTGGCCTTTTTATTAGGAGGTCTTGCATCCGCTGTATGGGTGAATCTAATCCAAAGTGATGGCGAGCAAACTAAAACCCGTGAACCGTTATATTGGGTTGCGCCCATGGATGCGAATTATCGCAAAGATGGCCCGGGCAAGTCCCCTATGGGCATGGACCTTGTGCCGGTTTATGAAGAAAGTAAAAGCGGGCAAGACCCTGTAGGAACAGTGACCATTTCCTCCCAAATTGAAAGTGAGCTAGGGGTGAGAGTCGCGGATGTAACACTAGACAGCATTCGTAAACAGTTAAATGTGGCGGGCTTTATTCAATACGACGATAGCACGGTGCAGCACTATCACAGCCGCACTTCTGGTTGGGTGGAAAAGCTCTATGTATTCAGTGTCGGTGATCAAGTTAACAAGGGCGATAAACTATACGACTTGTACAGCCCTGAACTGGTTTACGCTCAGCAGGAATACATCTCTGCCTTAAATACCACCAATCAATTATTATTGGAATCCTCGCGCCTTAAGTTACAAGCACTAGGGGTGGATGCTGAGCAAATTCGCCAACTGGCAAAACATAAAAAGATTCGCCAGCAACTCACATTCTATGCACAAAAATCCGGTTATGTGTCGCACCTCAATGTGCGTGAGGGTATGTACATTGAACCTAAAATTGAAATATTGGCCACCGCGGATTTAGATCGTATCTGGGTGATTGCCGAGGTGTTTGAATCTCAAGCGGCATGGTTAGCCCCCGGTTTGCCGGTGACCATGAGTGTCAAAGCATTTGCGCAAAAACAGTGGAAGGGCAAAATTGATTATATCTTCCCCAATGTGAATGCGGTGAATCGTACCCAGCAGGTGAGAGTCGTATTTGATAACCCCGACTTAGCGCTCAAGCCCAATATGTTTGCCCAATTAAATATTCATACTAAACCGGCCAGGCCTGAATTAACCGTGCCTAATGAAGCCATTATTGTTACAGGTTCTGGTGAGCGTGTGGTATTGGCGTTGGGTGAGGGCAAGTATCGCTCTGTCAATGTGGCTACGGGTCTTCAGGGGCAAGGCGTCACGCAAATACTATCTGGTTTGCAATCCGGGCAAAAAGTGGTGACGTCTGCACAGTTTTTAATTGATAGTGAATCAAATATTACGGCCGAACTTAACCGCATTGATCACGATAAACCATCCGCTAATGAAGAGAGTATTGATCGTGTTTGGGTGTCGGGGAAAATCATCAGTGTGCAGCCACAAGCGCTTATGCTTTCTCATGAAGCCATTGAAAAGTGGCAGTGGCCTGCCATGAAAATGTCATTAGAGGTGGATTCAAAACTAGATTTAAGTACTTATAAGTCAGGGGATATCATCGGATTTTGTTTGGATGAATTTGAAAACAAACAGTACCGCATTACCCATATCGAAATAGAGCAACCAGCTGAAGATTCAAACACGATGAAAGTGGATCATGACGCAATGGATCACAGCGACATGAACCATGATGAAATGGATCATTCAAAAATGAATCATGACAGTATGGACCACTCGGCTCATGGGATGGAGCATTAATTATGATTAACGCCATCATTCAGCATGCTGTCACCCATCGTATTTGGGTAGTGATGATCACCGCCTTTTTGATATTGGCAGGGGGGTACAGTGTCAAACAGACGCCGGTTGATGCCATTCCCGATTTATCCGATGTGCA
>MDTG01147376.1_pt1 | contig 28678 bp, 28 predicted proteins | sample 811421 | NCBI WGS metagenome assembly MDTG01 (sample SAMN05326645, study PRJNA326480) | marine metagenome | isolation source: seawater | place: Pacific Ocean: South East | collected 2011
AATATGGTAATTAGTAAATATGCAGTTGAGGGTCTAAAAAGGATATTTAAAAAAAATATAAACTACAAAAAGGCGGGAACTATAGTAATGGGATTAGATTCATCCGAAAATCATCAACTTAATTTATTTAAAAATGAAAATCCAAAACATAGATACTTGATGAAAACTATAGATTATATTCAAAAAAAAGAGGGTCAAAGTAAAATCAAACTTGCTTCCCAAGATTTAAAAAGAAGATGGAAAATGAAACAAGAAAAATTAAGCCCTAATTACACTTGCAAATTAAATGAAATTATAAAAGTAAAATGAAAAAAGAGAAACTTACATTTTTAAAACCAAAAGATGGAAATTCATTGGGACAATGGTTAATTGAGCAAGGAGTTTCAGCAGGGTTTCCATCGCCAGCAGATGATTTTAAAGAAATTAGAATTAGCTTAGATAAGGAGTTGGTAAAAAATTCAGAAGCTACTTTTTATGCAAGAGTTAGTGGTGAATCGATGATTGAAGCAGGAATTGATGATGGAGATTTGCTAGTAATAGACAGGTCTTTAAATCCTGAAAATGGCAAAATAGGGATTTGTATGATTGACGGAGATTTTACTGTTAAAAGAATAAAAAAAACTAAAGGAAAGCTTTATTTGTTACCAGAGAACAAAAAATACGAGGTAATAGAGCTAAAGGAAGAAAATGAATTAATTATATGGGGAATTGTTGCTTATGTTATAAAAAAACTATAATTAATTATACATATTACTGTAATAATCTTGATAATCACCTGATGTAACATTATCCATCCATTTTTTATTTTCTAAATACCATTTAACTGTTTTTTCAATTCCTTCCTCAAACTGTAATGAAGGTTCCCAACCTAGTTCAGTTTTGATTTTAGTAGAATCAATAGCATATCGAAAATCATGACCAGCTCTGTCTGTCACGTAGGTAATTAATTGTTCAGAACTTCCTGCTTTTCTGCCTAAAAGTCTGTCAACAGTTTTAATAATAACTTTTATTAAATCAATATTTTTCCACTCATTAAATCCTCCTATATTATAAGTTTCACCAATTTTACCCTTATGAAAAATCAAATCAATTGCTCTTGCATGATCCTCAACAAAAAGCCAATCACGAATGTTTTCACCTTTACCATATACAGGTAATAGTTTATTATTAACAATGTTATTTATGAATAAAGGAATTAGTTTTTCTGGAAATTGAAAAGACCCATAGTTATTAGAACAATTTGAAATAACTACAGCTAGACCATAAGTATCTGCAAAAGCTCTTACAAAATGATCAGAGGAAGCCTTGGATGCAGAGTATGGTGAATGCGGATCATAGTTTGAGGTTTCTTTAAAAAAACCTTCTTGTCCCAAAGAACCATAAACTTCATCAGTTGAAACGTGATAAAATAATTTATCATTAAAATCGATTTTCCAATGCTCTTTAGCCGCTTGTAACAAACTAAGAGTTCCCATAACATTAGTTTTAGCAAATGATAAAGGATCTTCAATTGAACGATCTACATGTGATTCTGCTGCTAAATGTATAACGTCTGTTATATTATACTTTCCGAACAACTCATCCAATAAATCTAAATCACATATATCTCCCTTTTCAAAAAAATAATTATCATTATTCTCAACATCTTTTAAGTTTTCAAGATTGCCAGCATAAGTTAAAAGATCAAGATTAATTATATTATAGTGAGGATATTTATTTACAAAAAGTCTTATTACATGTGAACCAATAAAACCCGCACCACCAGTGACTAAAATATTTTTCATTTTTTTAATTTAATTATACATTCTTTTAGGGATTCTTTCCAATGTTGAATATCAATATTAAAATCAGTCTTAATATTTTCTTTATCTAGGACTGAATAATTTGGTCTTTTTGCTAAAGTTGAGTAATCTTTTGTTAATATAGGATTAACCTGACAATTCAATTCTGCTAATTCCATGATTAAAACAGCAAAACCATACCATGAAGTAACACCTTCGTTCGAATAATGATAAATTTTAGCTTTTTTACTTATTTTTTCTAAACCTGAAATTAGCAATATATCTAAACATGTATTGGCTAAATTTCTAGCGTAAGTTGGAGTGCCAATTTGATCTGAGATAACATTTACTGATTCTTTTTCTTTTCCAATACGAAGCATAGTTTTTAGAAAGTTATTTCCAAAAGTAGAATATAACCAGGAGGTTCTAATTACAATACCATCAATTTCACTATTGATAACAGCAAGCTCACCTCCTCTTTTAGTTTTACCATAAACACCTACAGGAGAAACTTGATCTGATTCTCTGTAGGGATGTGAATTACTTCCATCAAATACATAGTCTGTTGATATGTGAATTAATTTTATATTATTTTCTTGGCAAATTTCAACGAGATTTTGAACAGCAAGTTCATTCAGTTTTCTTGCTTTTTTAATTTCAATTTCAGCATTATCAACATTAGTAAAGGCTGCACAATTAATTATACAATAAATATTCTTGAAAATAATGTATTCTGAAATAGATTTTTTGCTTGTTATGTCACATTCATTGACATCAGTAAAAAAAAAATTAAAACTATTAAAACTATCTTTTATATTTTTAAACTCCGAACCAAGCTGACCATTAGAACCTGTGATTAAAATATTCATCTTTAAGTTAATTTATTTTATTTCTCTTAAACTTTTTAACTTAGAGTCTTTTTGAGAAACTAAAATATCTTTTTTTTCTAAAACCCAATCAATGTTTAAATCTTTATCACACCATAGAATACCTGAATCGTTTTCAGGGTAATATAAATTATCAACTTTGTACGAAAAAATTGCGTCATTACTTAAAACAATAAATCCATGAGCAAATCCTTTAGGAATAAATAATTGTAACTTATTATCTTCTGAAAGTAAAAAAGATTTATGTTTTCCAAATGTTTTAGATTTTTTTCTTAAGTCAACAACAACATCAAGAACTTTTCCTTTAACACATCTTACAAGTTTTGATTGAGAATGTGGCTCAGTTTGAAAATGAAGTCCACGTAAAGTTCCTTTCTTAGAATAAGATTCATTTTCTTGTACAAAATTTATATTTCCAATTTTCTCTTTAAAAATATCATCTCTGTAACTTTCAAAAAAATATCCTCTTTTATCTTTGTGAACTAATGGATCAATTATATATAAATCAGCAAATTCTGTTTCAATGATATTCATTCAAATAAACTATTAAGATATTTACCATAGCCTGTTTTTTCTAATGGTTTTATTAACATTCGAAGTTGATTTTCATTTATGTATCCATTTTTAAATGAAATCTCCTCTAAACAAGCAACCTTATGTCCAGAATGTTTCTCAATGGTTTTAATGAAATTTGAAGCTTCAAGTAAAGAATCATGAGTCCCGGTATCTAACCAAGTATAACCTCTTCCCATAATTTCGACTTTTAATCTTTTCTTTTTTAGATACTCAGAATTAACAGAGCTAATTTCAAGTTCTCCTCTTGCAGAAGGTTTTATTTTTTTTGCAATTTTAATGACATCATTAGGATAAAAATAAAGTCCAACAATAGCATAATTAGATTTTGGATGCTTTGGTTTCTCTTTAACAGAAATAACATTATTATAATTATCAAATTCTACTACACCAAATCTGCTTGGATCACTAACATAGTATCCAAATACAACTGATTTGTTTTCTTTTTTTACTGAATTTCTTGCTTTTTCTAACAAGCCTGAAAATCCAGAGCCATAAAATACATTATCACCTAAAACTAAACATACATCATCATCTCCTATAAACTTTTCACCTAATATAAATGCTTGAGCTAGGCCATCAGGCTTTGGTTGGATTTTGTATCTTATTTCTAAGCCAAGTTCATTGCCATTTCCAAGAAGATTTTGATAATTTTTAATATCATTAGGTGTAGAAATAATTAAAATTTCTCTGATATCACTCAACATCAAAACAGAAAGTGGATAATAAATCATAGGTTTGTCATAGATGGACAGAAGTTGCTTTGATATTCCTTTTGTTATTGGGTATAACCTGGTTCCCGAACCACCTGCTAGAATGATACCTTTCATTTATATTAATTTAATTGTTTTAAAATTCTTTTATTAATTTTTTTTCTTTTAGAATCAAATATCCATCCCCACTTGTTGAAATAAATAATTATGTTAGTAAGGTGGATATATAATAATTTAATTTTTTTAAATGATTCTTTTGCATGACCATGGTAAATAAATGTCTTTGGATAAAAAATTGTTTTGTATTTCTCATTAATCCTTCTTGTCAAATCAATATCTTCAGCGTACATAAAAAAACGTTCATCAAATAAACCAATATCTTCCAATACTTTGGTCCTCAAAAACATAAAACATCCTGATAAAAAAGGGACTTCCATTATTCTATTGTAATTAGTAAACTTTAATTGAAATATATTTCGCCTTAATCTGAATAATTTTTTAGTAACAAAAATCCTTATAAATAGATCAAATGGTGTTGGAATTAGTTTACATAAATATTGAATCTTTCCGTCAGGATAAAACACTTTTGGCATTACTTGTGCAATATCTGGATTTTCATTCATAAATTTTTTAAGTTTTTGAAGGACATCCTTATTTAAACTTACATCTGGATTAATTACAATATGAAATTTATTTCTGTTTTTCATTGAAAGTTTCATGCCAATATTGTGACCTTTTCCATAACCTAAATTCTTGTTACTATAAATATAAATCACTTTTTCATCAATATTTTTTAAGGCTTTTAGAGAGTTATTATTAGAATTATCAATTAAATAAATATTACTAATGTTAACATTAACAGAATCCAAAATAGAATTAATTAAAAAGGAAATTTCTTCGTATTTATTATGAAATAAGACTATGCTTACTGAAATCATTTTCTAATTTTGATTGTTTAATTGTAAAATATAAAAATAAAAAAAAGATAGGTGCTACTCTACTAAAATAAATAGTGTCGTAAAAAAAGGAAAGTAAAATAAATGATAAAATAAATAACCTTGAGTTTCTTAAATTCAAGATTAAAAAAACAATCCAAATACAAAAACCAAAAAAATAAAGTAAACCTCCATCATTAAGAAATCTTATAAATAAATTATCTGCAGCTCCACCGATACATTTACCAAACCCGAAACCAAATTTGTGAGAACCAAAAACAACAGAATTTAATACAAAAGAAGCTTTAGATAATCGCATTGCAAAACTTTGATCATCGCTCAAACTGTCATTAAAATTAAAACAATAGCCACTACCATCATCATTAATGGGATAATTAATCGGTGATATATTTTGTTTATAAACAGAAATCAAATTATCTATTAGATCTTTATTTACTGTAGAGAATCTTGATTTTTCTATACTCTCAGTTAATGAAAGATTTACAAAAATAAAAATAAAAATACCTGAGATAGTAAAAATATATCTCTTTTTAAAAGTCATAAAATTATATAAACCAAATATTAAGTAAACTGCAATAACAAGTCTAGAACCTGTTAATAAAATAGTGACTAATGCTAATATGTAATAACTTAATTTAAGTTCATTTTTAATTTTTAAAATACAAGTGACAAGAAAAATTGAAAGTGCAGCTTCAACTCCATTACCAAAGTTAGCACTATATCTTTCTACTGGACCTAAAAGGAATTCTCCAGTATGAAAAAATGGCAAAGGAAAAAAAGTCAATAATAATGAATAAATGAAAGAAAAAAATAAAAAGAATTTCAAAATTTTAAGTATACTTTTCTCATTCTTACTTTCTAAACCAACATGTAAAAAAATTAATGGAATTGAGTATAAAAATAACCTTCCGAAAATTAATAAATTATGATAATGTATAATACAACCAATAAAAATTGTTGTAAGAAATAAAATCCATGCTAGGAAAAATTTTTCTTTTCTTAGACTAAAAAAAAGGAAAACAAAAGGTAAAGATAAAATCCAAAAAATGTCTTCGGGTTTTAAATTTGATTCGATTCCTATTAGATTACTAACATAAATTTTTGGAACAAATAATAAAATTATTAGTTGAAATTTTATAAAATAATAAAAAAAATCTTTTATAGAAATCATAATTAATCTGAAATAACGACGTCTATTTCATTTATAATTTTTGAAGTAATCAAATCAAACCCATGTCCAGAAAAATCATTAAAATTCTTTTTTAGTTTTATTTGAAATTTATTACCATCAGACACTAGTTCTGGACAATCAATACATCTCATGAAATAAAAATAATAAGCAAATTTTTGAGCTAGTTTTATTTGAGATGTGTCTAATTTAAGTTTATTAATATTTTCTAAATAATATGAAATGGGAGTTTCATAACTTAAATCAAAAGAAAATCCTTTGTTTTTTATCCAACAATCACCGCCAACAATTACTGGAATGCCAAAAGGAGGCAACTCAATACCAAGTTTGGTATTATAAACGATAACAGCTTTTGAAATTTTAGCTAAATCATATGAGGATATTTTACTGTGAGCAGGAATGATTTTGATATTACTCGATGGATTTAACGATTTAATATATTTCTCACTTGAAACAAAAGCAGGATTAGATCCAGTAATTTCTGCAGGATGTATCCTAATAATTAGATTCAAATTATTAAAATTCTTAAATGTATCTACTAAGTCTTTTATAAACTCAAATTGATTTTTATATAAACTAGAAGGAAAATGTAGAGCTGCATCCCAATCTACACTGGTGTAAAAAGTAAATATGTTACCATCATTTTTTAAATTAAAATCTTCAAGGTTCAAATCAATTGCATTTCGATTAAAATAAATCCAATCATTTTTTCCTGTTTGTCTAGAAAATAAATAATTCATTATTTTATTTATTTTCTTTTTATCAAAACTTATATCAAATTGTTTATTGGTTACATCAACCATTTCTTTATGGTAGGTGTTTCCTTTTGAAAAAATTAAAGTTTGTTTTCTATATCCAAAATGCCATGAATAAAAAGTTTTCTTTAAAATATTGGAGACAAATTGCACAACTCCTTGTGGAACATAAATTCCGTGGTGTGCAATTACAATATCAGGATTGTATTTCTTAATCAATCCATAAGATGCTTTATAACTAGAAATAGCAGCTGAATGATATTTTTTATGAATCCATTCAGGAAGTTTTTTCAATTCACTTTTTTCAGATGTTGCAGCAAATCTTATCGAACCTGATTCAATATACTCTTTTAATTCTTTAGAAACTTCAAATTTTTTTGAATTAAAATAATCAACACCCTCACTATAATTTAAAACATTATGATCAATAAATTTTTCGAATACTAATTTAGTTGATATGCATGAGTTACATATTTGATTCTGCTTTTCTTCGGTTTTTTTTTGGGTAGTTAGATGATTAGCAAATGAATATCTATCTGAGGAGTGACAAAGCTCCATTTTTTTATCACATAAAACTATAAAAACTTTATTAGATTTTTTTCTTAGAAATTTAGCAACTAGTTCTTCTATTAATAAATGATCTGAAAAAATTGATAAAGATGTAAACAATAAAATTGTTTTATTGTTTCCATTGTTCTGATCGCCTTTAAAAAAAAGTGGGAATAATTTTGTTAGGCTATTGATAAATTTTAAGATCCAATATAATGAGGTCTTTTTAATCTTCATTTTTTTCTGAAATAACAATTATACTTTCACTAACAACAATAGGAAAACTTGGCTCCTCAAAAAAGAATAATATTTTTACAAATAAATGATATACAGATTTGAAGATGAATTTCATAAAATGTTTTGGAGTTAAAGAGAATAGATATGGTTCATTTTTATAAAACTTATGATTTATAAAACCTACCGAAGAAAGTAATTGAGTTAAACTTGTTTTTGTAAAAGAAAATTCATGTGTAAAATCATTATATAACACTCTCCCTGAAAACAAGTTAGTTGCATTAGGAACTTGTATAAAAATTTTTCCACCAGTGTTTAATTTTTTTTTAAGTTTTTCTAATATTTCATAAATAAGTTCCTTTTCAAAATGTTCGATGACGTCCTTCAATATTATTAAATCATACTTTTCAACACTATTATTTAATTCATCTATTATATCTCCTTGCTTTATAAAATCTAATCCATTTTCAACTGCTATCTCAACTAACTCACTTGAAAACTCAATACCTTTTAAATTTGAATATTTGTTATTTTTTAGTGAATAAAGAAAAAAACCTACTCCACAACCAAGATCAAGAATTTTTGAATCTTTTGAAAGATCAATTTTTTTTATAATTTTTGAAAAATACTTATTAAAAAGTTCATAATGTTTTAAAGTTGGAACACCTTCCCTATTTCTAATATGAGTATCTAAATATGAATTAAATAGTTTTGATTTATAATTTTTCATAAAGCTTTTAAATCAATTGGTTAGTTTTTAATTTTTTAAAGAATTTTTCATTAAAATTTTTCATATTAAACTTCTCTTTAACCAGTTTAAAATTATTTTGTTGTAATTCTTTAAGAAAGACTTTATCTGTGGAAAGTTTTAAAATCTTGTTCACAAAATCATTTATATCGTTTGGTTTGAATAAAAGACCATTGTTATTATCCAAAACATATTCAGGAATTCCACCTACATTAGCAGCTATTATTGTTTTTCCAAGAGCTCCAGCTTCAGTTGCAACTAGACATCCACATGCTCTTTCATTTATACTGGGTGCTACTAAAAAATCTGAATTTTTGATTGCCGACTTTAAAAAATCATTTGTAACATTCAAAAATAGTTCAATGTTTTCTGGGAATTTCTTTTTCAAATTTAGAACTTCATCAACCAACTCCGCTTTCTGACCTACAAATGTGAATTTTAAATTATTTTTATTTGTTTGATCTTTAAATAAAATATTTATTGCATTTATCAAGAATCTTACACCAAGTTCTTCTGTAATTCTTCCAACGTATAAAATATTCGTATTTAATGTTTTTAGCTCAGTTCTGGATAAATATAACTGATCTAAAGTTTTACCAGTTGAAAATTCGTCTAAGTTTACACCAGGAATTATTAATTCGATGGAATCATCCGTCTTAAAATCATATTCATTTTTCAATATTTGATAAATATTCCCACAGTGTTTAGTCATACTTAATTTTAGATCAATATTATTCACAACATCTTGGTATAATTTTTTGTATGTCTTGGGATGATCTTTTAAAGAAAAAATTTCTCCAAAGTTAAAAACTGATAATTTAATATTTGGAGAATACTTTTTAACTATTCCTCCAATCACTCCGTAATTGAACAAATTGAAACAAATTATTGTAGTTGATTTATTATTAACTGTTAAATCGTTAACTAATAGTGAGTATGTTATAATTCTTAAGTTATATTTAAAGTTTTTTATGTAAGATTTTAGAGGAATCAGTTTTATAATTTTTTTCAAAAAACCAATTTTAAATAACATTATTTTAAGCCTGTAAATAATTGTAGGCTTAATAATTCTTAAATTATCGTTTATTTTTTGAATACCAGAAGTTCCGCCAGAAACAACACTAACATTATAATTATTGTTAGATAAATATTTGGACAAAGACTTTACTAAGACAGGAACTCCTCCATATGGAAATGGATAATTTCCAATAATAATAATTTTTTGATTACGATGCATTTTTATGATAACTATTTAAAATATATCTTGATCTAATACTAATAATTAATTGATTTATAATAAATGATATTGGAAAAATATAAATTCCAATTTTATTGTAAAAAATGAAAATGATTGCATACTGGATGATAGTAGATATTAAAACGATATTGAATAATAAATCCAATTTTCCAATGTAAACAGAAAAAGAATTTGTTGAAACTATGAATGGAGCTAAGAGTGAGGCAATCAATATTAATGATGAATTTATTTTAATAATAAAATTATCACCGCTCTGGATAAATAAATCAAATATTAGCCATATTCCTAAATTAGAAATAACAAAAAAGATTGTTAAGAGATAGAGTTGATTTTTAATAAAATCATTTAAGATTTTATACCTTAAAATCAAGTTGTCTACGTTAATTTTATTGAACAATGGCCATGTCATAGATTTGGTAAATTCATCAAAAAAAGTAAGACATTGCTTCGGAATTGTATATAAGCCAATAATATAATCTCCACCCAAATACTTCATGATTATTATATCACCTTTTTTAGCAATAGATGATACTAACGTCATTTTATATGACCTAAAACTAAAAGTCATAATTTTAATAAGAATATTAAGCTTAATTTTTTCTCTAAAATCTAAATTTTTTGACATTAATATAATCGTAGGTAAAATTAATGAAATGAAATAAGCCTTAATAATGTTATTTAAGGCTAGATTATCAAAAGCCACTAGTGATATAATTCCAATAAATTGAATGAAATTCGGGCTTATTTTGACTAGAAAGTATAAAAGATAATTATCATCTGTTTGAACTTTAACCGAAAAATAATTTATAACCCAAAGTAAAAAACTACAAATTAATACAAAATTAATGTTGTCATAAGTTTGAAAACTTTTCGATATAAAATATAAGATTACAGAAAGTAAAAATGTAATTATAAAAACAATTGCAAATGAATTATTGTAAAAAATGTATTTGTTAAATTTTTTTTTTTTTAAAAAATGAACACTAGAATTTGTAATACCCAGGTCAATGAACGAAACCATAATTACAGCTGAAGTTTGAAAAAAGGTATAACTTCCAAGTAAAGATGTTGACCCATAATTTAAAATAACTATTGTAGATAGAAATAAAAAAAGATTTGAGGATATTTTTGAAAAAAGTATAAAAAAACCCTTTTTTAAAATCGAGTCTAATGAAGTTTTTAAATTCATTTATAATTTAATCATTGACAATAATATTTCCTTGATATCAAAAACTTTTTCTTTTAAAGATGGGAAATGTAAAAACAACTTTGATGGATTGCCGTATAATTTAGCTATCTCATTTTTTCTAAAATAATTTTTATCCAAAATTAATTCAATATCATGATTCATTATTTTTTTTAATATTTCAATTACATTTTTTATTGAATAAAAATTTCCAGAACATATATTAAAAATTTCTGATTTTTGATTTGAAAATAAGAGTTGATAGTAAGCTTCGATTACAAAATCAATATTATTAAATTCTCTAAACACATTTATATTTCCCAATCTAATTTTTTTTGATCTGTTTTTAAAATGATTAATTAGTTTTGGAATTATAAATATCTCATTTTGCCCTAACCCAGTATAATTAAATGGACGAGTTATTATTATATTAAAATCTTGAAAATAATTATAACAAAGTTTTTCCATTGTAAGCTTACTAAGACCATAATGACTAATAGGATTTAATTCACTAGTTTCTGAAAGTTGACTTGGGTTATTTCCATAAACAGAGGCACTACTGGACAAAATTATTTTTTTTGGATTAATTTTAAGTTTATTTAATGCAGTAAAAATATTTTCAACACCCAGTACATTTACATTGTAATAATTTATATAATCATCAAAATCTGTATATGAAATTGCAGAAAGATTTATTATATATGAGGGATTAGATAAACTTAATACATTAATTACATCATTAATTTTAGTTAAATCACACTTAAAATTATCTTCAGTTTTAGTCAATGACGTACCGACAACACTAATATTATTTTTTATAAATAAATTTTTTAAGTGTATACCAGTAAAACTATCAATACCAAAAATTAAAACCTTATTCAACTTAGGTTAAATTTAAGTCAGAACTAACCATAATTTCTGCTAATTCTTCAATATTAGTAGTACTTTTCCAATTTAATTTTTTTAATGCCTTCGACGGATCTCCAACTAATAAGTCAACTTCCGCTGGTCTGAAAAATTGAGGATTAATTTCAATAATTTTTTTTCCATTAGAAACATCAATTCCAAATTCTTCTATCCCTTCACCACTCCACTCAATTTTCTTACCAATTTTTTCAAAACATATTTCTATAAATTTTCTGACAGAGTGCGTTTCACCAGTTGCTAAAACATAATCATCAGGTTTTTCCTGATTTAACATTAAATACATTCCTTCCACATATTCTTTTGCATAACCCCAATCTCTTTTAGAATCCATGTTTCCAATTTCTAATTTGTCTACCAAACCTTTACTATACATTGCAGTAAAATTTGATATTTTTCTTGTAACAAATTCAATTCCTCTAAGTGGAGATTCATGATTGAATAGAATTCCTGAAACAGCATACAAATCATATGATTCTCTATAATTTATTGTTGACCAATGTGCAAATAACTTGGCAACAGCATATGGACTTCTTGGATAAAAAGGGGTTGTTTCTTTCTGTGGGATTTCAACAACTTTTCCAAACATTTCTGAGGATGATGCTTGATAAAATCTGATCTCAGGGTTAATACTCTTTATGGAATTTAAAATATTCAAGGCTCCAATTCCTGTTACCTCTGCAGTTAAATTTGGCTGACTAAAGGAAGTTTTTACAAAACTCTGTGCAGCTAAATTATATATCTGATCAGGTAATATTCTTTTAATAACTTCATAACAACTAATTTGATCAGTAATATCTAAATCTACAAGTTCAAAATTTTTTTCTTCTAGTAGATTTAAAAAGTTTAATCTCCAATAATTTAAAGAGCTTGTTCTTCTAACTGCACCAAAAACCTTATAATTTTTATCTATTAAAAATCTAGATAGATAAGCACCATCTTGTCCAGTAACACCAGTAATTAAAATTTTCTTCATTTTTTAATTTTATTTAATATTATTTTAACAATACTTTCAGTATTAAAATTTAAATTTTCAAGAACTTCCTCGTTAGTTCCTGATGGAGGAATATTTGAAATATAATGATGGTGGTATTTGACATTCAAATTATTTTCAGCGATTACTTTGGAGATAATTTGAGATTGACCCCCAATTTCAAAGTGATTTTCAACATGAAAAATATAATCCTGTCCATTAATTGTAGATATTAACCAATCTTTATCGACACAATTTAAGAATGGTAAGTTTATTAAATTACAATCAATACCATAATCCTTTAATTGAATAATTACATCACTGCAAATGTTAATTAAAATAGGACCGTAAGTCAATATTGTTAACTTGCCACTTCCTTCTGACTTGAAACCTTTTCCCTTCTCATATTTATATCCATTAGGTATTTTCAATTTATTCTTGAACGGTATGCTACATAAACGGATATAAGTACTAAGATTATTTATGTTAAATGCCCAATTCATTAATTCTCCCAATTCTTCAGCTGAGGAAGGCTCTACCATAATTAGCCCTGGAATTGAACCAACAGTAGCAATATCTCTCACTGCTTGATGGGAATGACCCGGCCCAGCTGGAATTACTCCTGCAAGTGATCCAACGTATATAATTTTAGTTTTTTCAGTAGCATTATTGTACATCTGTTCATTTGGCCTGGCTGATAAAAAACATGAAAATGAATGAACTACAGGGAGTTTTCCATTTAAAGCAAGTCCACCAGCAAAAGAAACCATATCTTGTTCAGCAATTCCGCATTCAATAAATCTTTCTGAAAATTTGTCTTTGAAAGGAATCAAACCTGTATCTAATATTAAATCGGCATCGAGAGCAATTATACTATCATCTTTTTCAGCAAAATCTAGTAAAAATTTAGAGTAAGATTCTATTAATTTCGTATCAGTTTCATTAAAAACTTTTTCTTCAAAGTTTTTAATTTTATAGCTTATGTTAGAAATATTCATTTGTTCACATAGCTTGTTTAAATCTGTTATAAGTTCGTCAACTCCTTTAAAATAATTATCAGAAGATGGAGCACCACTATGAAATTTATATAAATCAACGTCTGAATCAATTGATGTATGCTCCATAAAACTGACTCCTCTACCTTTTATTGTATCGGCAATAATTATACTTGGTAATTCAGAACTATTTTTATCAATTTCTTTGATAACATTATCAATTTCATATACGTTATTTCCGTCAACTCTAAAGACGTTTAGTCCAAAAGATTTAAACTTACTTTCTAAATCTCCGAGATCGCTCACATTTTTCACTAAGGTATCTGATTGAAGTTTGTTATGGTCAACGATGATTACTAATTCATTTAATTTGAAATTAACTGCTGAAACTATTGACTCCCATATCTGACCCTCTTGAAGCTCACCATCTCCTAAAAGGACAAAAACTTGTTTATTAATTTTATCTAGCCTATTTGCAGTAATCATACCTTTTGCTTTAGAAATTCCCATTCCGAGCGATCCAGTATTGGTAACAATATGTGGGGTATTAATATCAGGATGACCTGGAAGACCATTAATTTTTCTTAATTTATCTATATTTTCAAATTCAAGTTTTTTCAAAGCAATCAAAATTGAGTATAAGGCAGGTGCATCATGACCCTTAGACGAAAAAAAAGTAGCTTTATCGCTACTAAATACTTTATTTATGTATAAATATGACATAATCTCTGTACTTGAAAAACTGGAGCCAATATGACCAGATCCTGCATTTGCAATCATGTAAAGAATATTAACCCTACAAGCTTGAGAAAAAAGTTTTATTTTATCATTTGAATCTAAATTTGAATTTAGAATTCTTTCAAATTCAATCTGAGGAATATACAGTAAATTTCCCGAGACTGATTTCCCTATTAAATCACCCATTTTTTAAATTTTTAATTATTTCTTTTGATTTTAAAAAATCACTTTGAGTATTAATATCAAAACCTTCAAAACCTTCAGTTACAAAAGGTAAAATAATTGATCCTGAAATAGAATTATAATTCTCAACAGTTGATTTCCATGCTATTTCTAGACTAGCGTTTTGAACATATACTTTAGGAAGTTTGGACTTTTGGTTGCTATGCCAGGGTACTTCATCTATATCATAAGGCAAAATTGGAAGCAAAGTGTCATTTTTTATAATCCACATCTTACCTGGATGTTGATTAACTTCTTCAACTGCACGTAAAGAGTGAGCATTTGATTTAAAAAAAATTTTAAATGCTCTTACTAACATATCGACAGTTCTGAAAGGGCTTGTTGGTCTCAATATTGAAAATGTATCAAAATCAATATTCTTCTCATTTAGTAAATTGAACATCCAATTAACCCAATCAATATCAGGTGAATTATCACTAGAAATATTTTGTGGTCTTAGCTTTAAAACTTTTGCTCCATACTTGATACCTAATTCAGCATATTCTTGTGAATCGGTTACTAAAAAAACTTCATCAAAACATTTAGATTTTAAAGCCAAGTCTATTGTATAAAAGAGTAATGGCTTACCGTTTAAGTCTAAAATATTTTTGTTAGGTACTCTTTTTGATCCAGATCTTGCAGGAATGAATGCTAAATTTTTCATTAATCTTTTGTTGTAAATGATATCATTTTTAATTCCGTGTAAAAATCTATTGCTTCGGTTCCCGGTTCTCTAGATCCATTACCAGAATTCTTAGTGCCACCAAAAGGCATATGAGGTTCACTTCCATATGTAGCGGAATTAATGTTACACAATCCAAAATTCATTTTTCTTGTAAACTTAACTGCTCTTTCAACATTGCTCGTATGTACACAAGATGTCAAGCCGTAAATAGAATTATTAGAAATATTAATCGCATCTATATCATCTTTAAATTTGTAAGCAATTACCACTGGTCCAAAAAATTCAATATCATTTAAGGTAGATTCAACTGGCAAATTTTCAATAATAGTAGGTTTTATGTAGTATCCATTTTTATTATCATCAATTCCAGACTGATATATTTTAGCCCCCTCATTATTCGCAACTTTAATGTAATCAATAATGGTATTGTATAGTTTTTTATTCATTACTGGTCCAAGAAATGAATCTGAATTTATTCCAAGTTTAAGATCTTTCATTTTAGTCTTCATTTTTTCAATAAAATCATCATAAATATTTTCTTGAACAAGAAGTCTGCTCGCAGCAGCGCACCTTTGTCCTGCATTACTAAAAGCTGATGAGATACACCAATTTAGAGCATTATCAATATTAGCGTCATCACAAACTATAAATGGATTTTTTCCTCCGAGTTCAAGTGACACTTTTTTAAAGTTCTTAGCACAATTCTGGTTTATTATTTTTCCAGTAAATGATGAACCTGTAAAGCTTATTAGATCAACAATAGGATGTTCTACTATGCAATTTCCTGCTTCAGAGCCTAATCCATGAATTAAATTGATCACACCATCTGGTATATTAGTTTTTTTTGATAATTCACAAAAAAACTCTGCAGTTTCAGGGGCATCCTCAGAAGATTTCAAAACAATAGTATTTCCACAAACTAGAGCTGGAAAAACTTTCCAAGCAATATTCGCTATCGGTGTATTCGCAGGGACTATCAATCCAGCAACTCCAACTGGGCATTTAACAGTATATCCATTCTTTAAATGATTTCCTGATACAATTGAACGACCATATAGCCGCATACTTTCACTAGAAAAAAAATGTGCTAATTTTATAGATCCTTCAACTTCACCTAAGGCATGATCATATATTTTCCCTGTTTCTTTGGCAACAATTTTAGCTAAATCTTTTTTATATTTTTTTAAAATAATAACAAAATCCAACAATAAATCTCCTCTTGAAACAGGACTCATTTCAGACCATTTTTCAAATGAATTTTTTGCAGATTCAACTGCAGCATTAACTTCATTAAAAGATGATTTACAAAAATGAGAAATGATTTTTTCATTTGATGGATCAATTTTTTCAATGTATTCATTCGTGAAGGAAAAATTTCCATTAATTAAGTTTTTTACTTTTTTCATATTTAAAAAAATTATATAGCAGTCCAGCCACCGTCAGCTACAATATTTGCGCCGGTGACGTAGCTTGACATTTCAGAACATAAAAAATACAAGGGACCAAAATAATCTTCGGGATTTGCCATCCTGCCTAAAGGAATTCTTGAACAGTAGTTTTTTAAAAAATTTTCGTCCTGATTATTAAACACACCTGCAAATGAAAGAGTATTTACTCTTATATTATCTTTAGCCCAATAAGTTGAAAGGTATCTTGTTATATTGAATAAAGACCCTTTGGTTGCAGAATAAGAAATTGGTTTAAAAAATATTTCACCCTTTTCTCTTTTATAATCATAAATTGACTGATCGGGTGAAACAATTCCGTAGATAGATGAAATATTAATAATTGATCCATTACTGTAATTTTTTTTGATTGAAGCACCAAATATTTTACAGCAATTTAATAATCCAAAAATATTAACATCGATAACTTTTTTCATAATATCCTCAGAAAAATCTTCGAAATATCCTGTATCTAGTTTTTGTGATCCAGGTGGTGTGTCAATGGCTGCATTATTAATTAAAACATTAGGCAAATAAAAATTTTTCTGCAATTCAATTAAAGAATTTTTTAATTCGTCAACCTTAGTTATGTCAGCTTTTATATAATAATAATTTTCATCAACTATAGAAGATGTTTTTTTTATATCAATTCCAATTACTTTAGCTCCGCAAGAGAGCAAGAAATTAGTAAAGGCATTACCAAGTTGACCTTCAACACCAGTAATAAGTATTATTTTATCTTTAATTTGAAATTTTTTCATTAACAATCATATCGCACAATTCTCTAACTGCTCCATATCCTCCCCTTTTTTTTGTTTTAATAATTAAATAATCCTCAATTTCATTGAAAGAATCTTTAACGCCTACAGGAAATCCAACAATTTTTAAAGCTGGAATATCATTTACATCATTTCCAACAAAACATACTTTGGAAAGATTAACTTTATTGTGTTTTGCAATTTCCATTACTGTAATTTCTTTATTTTCAATTCCGTTATAACACATAATATTTAATTTTTTTGCTCTTTTTTTAACAACATCATTAGTTTCTGTAGAGACAATAAAAATCTTAAGTCCTAATTTTTTTAATTTAGATATGCCGATACCGTCACTTCTAAAACACTTTACACTTTCATTCCCAAACTCATCGACATAAACATGATTGTCAGTAAAGACACCATCAAAATCAAATATAACTATCTCTAAATCTTTAATTTTTTGTTTAACCTTCAATTCCATCATAAGTTATTGGGTCACCTTTTTTGAAATTTATTTTTGCTAATTTATCAATGACATTATTGGACTCTCTGACTGGGATTATATTCTCCTCAAATATTTTACCTGATAAATTATCTTTAGTAAACTTATCACCTTTTTGAATGTCATGAGCAGCTATTAATGATTTCCCTAACTTAATAAAAACCGGTTCATTACCTAAAGATCCATCAGACTTTACACTGAACATCATTGGAACTCTTTTAAGATCTCTAACCATTTTTTTAAATCCTATTGATTCCAATGAAAATTTGTGATCTGTACCCTTCCAAGATCTATTAAAAGTTACATGTTTTTCAAAAACTCTTGCTCCTTGTAAATATGCCACTGACGCAGATAATATACCATTAAAATGATCAGATAGCCCAATAAGAGTTTTTGGATAAGCGTTAATTAACACTTTAATATTTTCTAAACCCAGCCTATCATGGGGACATGGATATTCTGAAACACAGTGTAAGATTGAAAGATCATCATGATGATTTAATATTGTATCAACACTAGACTTAATTTGATCTACATTTCCTCCACCAACACTGATAACAACAGGAATTTTGGTTTGAGCTATTTTATCTATAAATGGTAAATTCCCCAAATCAAATGAAGCAATTTTTAAAATTTCCACACCAACACTAACTAAAAAACTTAAACTATCTTCATCAAACGGGGTACACATAAATTTTACATTATTCTTTTTACACTCATCAATAAGTTCAGGATAATTTGATCTGTCTAACTCTAAAAGTTCTCTATGTTGGCCATATTTTTTGGCAAAAGCATTGTCACTGTTATAATCTTTATTGTAAGATTCTTCAGAAAACAACAACTTGTTATTTCTTGTTTGGAATTTGACAGCATCTGCACCAGCATTAGCAAATTCTGAAATATATTTTTTGGCGAGGTCTATATCACCTTGGTGGTTTTGACCAATTTCTGCAATGACAAAACTATTTGTTGCAAAGTATTCTTTATCAAAAATTTTTTTCATATTAGTATCTATAATATTCTGGTTTAAATGGTCCATCAACTTTCACACCGATATATTCAGCTTGATCATTTGATAACTCATCAAGTTCAACACCCAGTTTGTCAAGATGTAATCTAGCAACTTTTTCATCTAGATATTTTGGTAGCATGTAAACTTTATTTTCATAGTTTTTAAAGTTTTTCCACAACTCAATTTGAGCTAAAGTTTGATTAGTGAAAGAATTACTCATAACAAAACTTGGATGTCCTGTAGCACAACCTAAATTAACTAATCTTCCTTCAGCTAAAATAATAATATCTTTTCCATTTAAGTTATATAAGTCTACCTGAGGTTTAATCTCAATTTTTGTTTCACCACAATTTTCGTTAAGCCATGCCATATCAATTTCATTATCAAAATGACCAATATTACACACTATTACCTTATCTTTCATCAATTTGAAATGCTCATCACGTATAATATCTTTATTTCCTGTTGCAGTAACAATGATATCAGCATGTTGAATTACATTTTTCATTTTTTTAACCTCAAACCCATCCATTGATGCTTGTAAAGCACAAATTGGATCAATTTCTACGACAGTTACAATTGCTCCAGCACCTTTAAATGATGCAACTGTTCCCTTGCCTACATCTCCGTAGCCAGCAACAACAACTCTTTTTCCTGCTAGCATTATATCTGTAGCTCTTCTAACTGCATCAACGGCACTTTCTTGACAACCATATTTATTGTCAAACTTGGATTTGGTAACGGAATCATTAACATTTATAGCTGGAATTGGAAGAGTGTTGTTATTAACACGCTCATATAACCTGTGTACACCTGTAGTTGTTTCCTCTGAAAGTCCTCTAATTTTATCTACCAATTGTGGATAATGGTCAAGAACCAAGTTAGTTAAATCCCCTCCATCATCCAAAATCATATTTAATGGTTTTTTTTCTTCTCCAAAGTAAAGTGTCTGCTCAATACACCAGTTAAACTCCTCCTCATTCATTCCTTTCCAAGCATAAACTGGAATACCAGCAGCTGCTATTGCAGCAGCAGCATGGTCTTGAGTTGAAAAAATATTACAAGAGCTCCAAGTAACGTCTGCTCCTAAATCAACTAAAGTTTCAATTAAAACAGCAGTTTGAATTGTCATATGCAAACAACCTGCTATTCTCGCACCTTTAAGTGGCTTTTCGTTCTTATACTCCCTTCTTAATGACATTAAACCTGGCATTTCAGCCTCAGCTAATTTTATTTCTTTTCGACCCCATTCTGCTAATGATAAGTCTTTAACTTTAAAGGGTATGTATTTATTTTTCATTTTTTAATATTAAATTTTTGTTTTAAAATATCTATATAATCTAGTTTTTCCCATGTAAATAGTTCAACTTTTTTTTCAATGCTTCTGCCATAAAAATCTGTAAATCTCTTTGTTACAATCTTGGGAGATCTTCCCATATGACCATATGAGGCAGTTTCTGAATAAATTGGCTGTCTTAATTTAAGTCTCTTTTCAATGAAAAATGGTCTCATATCAAAAGTTTCTTCTATTAACTTGGCTATTTCTGAATCAGAGTAATTTATATTGGATGTACCAAATGTATTTACATATAAACCTACAGGTTCAGCAACTCCGATTGCATAACCTACTTGAACCAAACACTCTTGGGAAATACCAGCAGCAACAATATTTTTAGCAATATGCCTGGCTGCATAGGCAGCGCTTCTATCAACTTTACTCGGATCTTTACCAGAAAAGGCCCCACCACCATGAGCTCCTTTACCACCATAAGTGTCAACTATAATTTTTCTACCTGTTAGACCTGTGTCACCGTGAGGACCACCTATTACAAATTTTCCTGTTGGATTAATATGATATTCAATATTTTTATTAAATAAGTAAGAATAGTGTGGAAATTTTCTGAGTACTCTTGGAATTAAAATATCAATAATATCTTCTTTAATCTTACTAAGCATATTATGCTCATTATCAAAATCATCATGTTGAGTTGAAATAACAATTGAACGAATTTTAATGGGTTTATTTTTTTTTGAATATTCCAAGGTAACTTGTGATTTAGAATCGGGTCTTAAGTATTTAATTTTATTAGATTCTCTTCTTATTTCAGCTAATTCCCTTAAAATTTTGTGAGATAAATCTAAAGCTATTGGCATGTAATTTTCTGTTTCATCAGTTGCATATCCAAACATTATCCCTTGATCACCAGCGCCCTGTTCTTCTCTATTTTGTCTATCAACACCCTGATTAATATCAGGAGATTGCTCATGAAGATATGATTTAACTTGACATGATTTAAAATCAAAAAGATAATCAGGATTGTTATAACCTACTTTTTCTATTACTTTCCTTACTATATTTTCTTCATCGATTTTTGATTTTGATTTTATTTCACCTGCAATTATTGCCAGATTAGTTGTTACCAAAGTTTCACATGCTACTTTTGAATCTTCATCAAAAGCAAGGTAATTGTCAATGATTGCATCACTGATTTGATCCGCTAGTTTATCAGGGTGCCCCTCGCTGACAGACTCGGAAGTAAAAATATAATTCATAATAATACTTTTTAATTTTTATTAACGGCTCTACCTATCATTTTTTCCCAATCTCTATTTTTTCTTACTTTATCATTAGTTTTTTTAACAGATCTAAGAACATTATTTAAACTACCTAATTTTTCTGTCAAGCTTAAAACTGCCTCCAAATCTTTTGGGAAACAATGTCCTCCAAATCCAAGATCACCATCATGACCAGGTACATTTAAATGAGTATTACCTATTCTTTTATCAGTTGAAGAGTATTCAATTACTTTATCATAATCTAAACCCAACTTTTGACAGAGATCAAACATTTCATTAGCAAAAGACACCTTTGTAGCCAAAAAACAGTTGGTAAAATACTTTATCATCTCAGCGTGAGTCGAACCGGTTTTAATAATTCTACTTTTAGGGAAAACTTTTGAAAAAATATTTTTTACAGTCGTTGAGGCAGGCCGCGGACCTCCAATTATAATCCTATCTTGATTATCATAATCTAAAATTGCATTCCTTTCAGTCAAAAACTCTGGATTAAATACCACCTGAATATTTTCGAATTTAGAATTAAAAAAATCAGTAGTTCCGGGAATTACAGTGGATTTATTAATAACAATTAATCCTTTAACATCAGAAAATTCATTAATTACATTCTCAACAATTGAAATATCACACGAACCATCATGATTCATTGGTGTTGGTACGCAGACAAAAACAACTCCGCATTTATTTTTAATTTCATCAATATTTGAATTACAAATTTTTGAATTTAAATCATATGTTAAAACACTAAAGAAATTTCTAAATTTCTCAAAAACTGCTTTTCCAACAAAACCCTGACCAACAATACCTAAATTCATTGCTTCGCTACTACACTCACAAAATTGCCGTGCAAAATTAAAAATTTAAATTAAAATCTACCTCTCAAAAATAATTAATCCAGAATTAACTGAAATTAAACCTGAAGTTGTAAAATTAATCTTTCTACCAATCTCTTTTTCAATTTTAGGTTTAATATCTTTTAAGTAATTTTTATTTATTTGATTTCCAACCAGTAAGACTTCAATTTTTCCTCCGTCCAATCCTTCAGCATAATCTCCAAGTAAAATTATCTTGTCAATGTCTCCTATATTTTCTAAAATTCTATTTATAATATTTTCTATACCCAGGTGCTTCTTAACTATCGACTGTAAAACATCAAACAATGGATGTTTAATATTTGCAGAGTATATTATTTTATTTTTATAATCTTTTTTAATTAAATATCCTGCTTCAGATAAATTATTTAATTCTTTTCTAACAGAGTTCGTTGATTCTCCAAATTCATTAGCCAATGAATTCAAATATCCTTTATTAGCGATGTGTATAAAAAATTTAATTAATAAATTTAAACGAGTCTTTGACCTAATAATACTTTCCAACATAATTTAAGTTATAAAGGTACTTAAAATTATAATAATAAATATTATTTTTATTGCGATGAAGAAATGTATGTTAATTACTGGAGCTGCAGGTTTTATAGGATCTCATCTTTGTAAATTTTATCTTGATAAAAATTTTTTTATAGTAGGAATTGATAATTTCCTAACAGGAAAAAAAAGTAATATTGAATCTTTTTTTAATTATAAAAATTTTCAATTTATTGGTCAAGATATAAGATCAGAAATTAAACTTAAAAAAAAAATTGATTTTGTGTTACATTTTGCTTCTCCTGCAAGCCCTAAGGATTACCTCAAATACCCAATAGACACCCTGCAAACTGGGTCTATAGGTACAGAAAATATTTTAAGAATAGCAAAAGAAAATAAAGCAACTGTGATGGTTGCATCTACATCTGAAATCTATGGGGATCCAATGATTCATCCTCAAGATGAATCTTATTTTGGAAACGTAAATCCAATTGGTCCAAGAAGTGTTTATGATGAGTCAAAAAGATATCAGGAAGCATTAACAATTGCATATAAAAATATGTATAAATTGGATGTAAGAATTCCTAGAATTTTTAATACTTATGGGCCAAAAATGAAAATAGATGATGGGAGGGTAATTCCAAATTTCATAAATCAATCCTTAAATGATCAGGATTTTACTGTTTTCGGAGATGGTAAACAAACAAGATCATTTTGTTTTATTGATGATTTAATTGTTGGTATTGATAATTTATTATTTTCAAATTATACTATGCCTATGAATTTAGGAAGCAATGATGAACATTCAATAATTGATTTAATAAATATTATAAAAAAATTAATCCTAGTAAAAGTAAAATTAATTTTTTGGATTTACCTCTAGATGACCCAAAGAGGAGAAAACCAAATCTTGATTTAGCATCCAAAATTCTAAATTATAAAAATAATGTGACCCTTGAAGAGGGTTTAATAACTACAATAAATTATTTTAAGGAATTTAATGCTAAATTAGCTAGGTGAAAAAAATTTTCTTACTAATATTCATAATAAATTCATGTACATATCCAGCTCTTGATAAAGATGAGTTAATTTATGATAATGATTTTGAAGACCAAAGTCTAGAAAATATTTCCGGGGGAGTAATTTCTGAATTCGTTGACTCCAATGTAATTGGCAACTACAATAATGACGGATTTAATTTACATCTTAATAATGTTGGGGATCATGACTATATTTTTGTTTCTTTTGATCTGTATGTACATGGATCGTGGGATGGAAATAAAAATGGCTTTGAAGAGAATGATACTGCAGATTTTTGGACAATTGAAATAAATCCTGGTATGGATTTACACAATGATTCATCTAATAATAAATTCATTACAACCTTCTCAAATAGTCCATGCTTGTCAAACTATTGTCTTCGTCAATCATTTCCTAACTCTTTTCCATTTAGTAACAACCCCAAGAAAGGCGCTGATAAAATAGATTTAGATGCTGTTTGTCAAAATAATTTTTTTGGCGGTAAAACTACATTATATAAAATTGAAAAGACCTTTAAAAGTGCTGGAAATGCCATCGTTATCAGCTTTTATGATAATTTATACCAACCTAATGCAATTGATCAATTTGGTGAAAATCAACAAAAATGTGATGAGAGCTGGTCATTAGATAATTTAAAAGTTAGAGCTTTAACTTACAGATGAGATTAATTTGTAGTTCACTTCTTATAATAATAAACTTTCTCTGTTTTAGTCAATCTATAACACTTAATGAGGATAACATTTACAGAGATCTCCGACTTCAACAATTAAATTCTGAATTTTCTAGTTTGGAATCATTTGTAATTAGACCAATTTCTTACACAAAGTATCAAAATGATTACAGTAATTATCCACTGAAATTATATCAAAACAAAAGTCAAAATATTAATATCAAGTTTTTACCAGTAAATTTTAATCTTGAGTATAATTCAGACATTCCATATAAAAATAATAATGGTAGTATGTTGCCAAATAGAGGTTTCCAGTCTATAGTTAGTTTTGGTTTTTCAGGTAAGCTTTCTTTTTTAACTTTTCAAATTAAACCAGAATATTTATATAGACAAAACTTACATTACAATGGATTCTGGGAAGGTCACTACCCAATTATTTGGGTCAAAAGGTATAACCTTTGGAACTGGATTGATATGCCGGAAAGATTTGGTATTGAATCTGAAAATGCCGTTTTTTTAGGTCAGTCAAATTTTAAATTTAATTTTAATGGAATGTCATTAGGTGTTTCAAATGAAAATATTTGGTGGGGTCCTTCAATCAGAAATAGTATTATGATGAGTAACAACTCACGTGGATTTAATCATATCACTTTTAACTCAACTAGACCTCACAAAACATTTTTAGGTAGTTTTGAATGGCAATTTATTACAGGAAAATTAATTGGTTCAGGATTTACACCCCCAAGAACGGATTTTGAGTATGGTGGAAATATTCTCTATATTCCCAAAAGAAGTCAAACTGGAAATGTTAATGATTGGAGATATCTGCAGGGATATGTTTTGACTTTTTCTCCAAAATTTCTTGATGGATTAAATATAGGTTTAATTCGTTGGGCAACTATGTACAGCGAATTAGTTGAAGGGAAATATACATGGCTTGAGGGAAAACCAAATTATTTTCCAGTATTTGGAAATATCTTTAGAAATAAGGATCAATATGAAAATTATGAAGCTCAAACTGATCAAGCTGGGGGAATTTTTTTTAGATGGCTCTCAAAAAAATCAGCTCTTGAGGTTTATGGTGAACTTTATTATAATGATACTAAACAAAACATAAGAGATCTTTTATTGGATACCAATCATGCAAGAGCTTTTACCATAGGTTTTCAAAAAATCCTAGATACAAAATCTAAAAGTATATATAGTCTTAGTTGGGAATGGACAAAACTGGAACAGACTGGTGGAAGGTTATTAAGATCTGCAGGTTCATGGTACCATCATAGCTGGGTAAACCATGGCTACACCAACTATGGTGAGGTTTTAGGCGCAGCTATAGGACCTGGAAGTAATTCACAATACTTGAGTATTTTAAGAAAAAAAGAAAATAATTTAATGGAATTAGGATTTGAGGTCATTGATAATAATAATGATTTTTATTACTATGCATTTGAAGATGCACAAGATGCAAGGAGATACTGGAAAGATTTTAATCTACATTTAAATTTTGAAAAAAAATTCAATAAAATTAATTTAAGTTCAAACTTTGTTTATTCAAGATCTCTAAATTATCAATGGGAATTGGTAGATGATTTGCTACCTTATTATCATCCAGGAAAAGATTTAAATAATATCCATTTTGATTTAAAAATTTTATACTTATTTAATTAAATTTCTAAATAGTTTGAGATAACTCTCGGTTATTTTTTCCCAGTTATAACTTGAGGGTAATTTGTAATTTTTATTTTTAGATTTTATTTCTAGGTGCTTTTTTTCAAAGAATTCAATTGCTTGATTTATTGATTCAATATTCTTTTTAAAAAATATTGAGTGTTTATTATTTAGCATCTCTCGATTAAATTTAGTGTCAAGAGATAAAATATGTAGATTTAAAGAAAGTGCATTGACCATAGTAGGATTTGTACCACCATATTCATGACCATGTAAATATGCACAACAGTTCCTGTATAATTCAGACAAAATGTATTCATTTTGGATGTAACCTGTTAAAATCAGTCTATCCGAATCAATTTTTTTTATTTCATTTGAATAATTATCATAATAAGGCACATCTCCTACAACCACCAGTTTTTTCTTTGATTTAGAAGTCAAAAAAGCATCGATAATAATTCTAGAATTATTGTCTGGTATTAACCTTCCAACAATCAAATAATAACCGAATTTTTTTAAACCATTTTTATTAAGAAAACCATTGTTTCTAATTTTTTTCATTGTAGATCCATATGCAATTACCGTTGATTCTTTTTTAAATTTACTTTTGTAAATTTTTTTCATTTCATTAGAGTCAGTAATAATCTCGTCAAATAAGATTGTTGATAGTCTTGAGGAAAAATAAAAATAGTAGGATCCTAAACCTTTCCATTTAGGTCTTAGCCATTCTAATCCATCAACATTAATACAAGTTTTTTTTCCTAAAATTTTTGTAAATAGACCAAATGGTCCATTAGCAGAATTAACAACTAACACTACATCAATATTAGAAAAACATACATGTAAAAAGGAAAAAAATGAATTTACAAATTGGGATAAAAATTTAGTTTCTATGGAGGGTGTGTATACTAATTCGATTCCATTAACATGTCTTGGTTTTTTTTTAAATAATGAACTGTGACAATATACTTTTACATGATGACCTCTATTTACTAATCTTTCTGAAAGTTCTTTAACTAATGTCTCATATCCAGAATAAACATAAGGGTAACCACGTGAGCCTATTATTGCAATTTTAAGTTTTTTATCCAATTGAATTTAATATATTTCTTTTGAATTTTTCTTGTGAAAAATTATCACAAACATAATTAAAAGCTTTTTCAACATTTTTTTTCTGTTGTTTTTTGTTGTGCATATATGAAAATATCTTATTTACAGATTCTTTAATTAAGTCATTTTTAATGATTAATCCATTTTTACCTCCATCAAGAATTTCATATGCTCCACCTAGATTGTTAGTTATTACTGGTATTTTACAATTTATTGCTTCAAAAATGACTGTAGGTAGTGGGTCAGGAGATAAAGGTGAATGAATAAAGAAATTAGATTTATTTAAAATTGATACAACATCTTCTCTAAAACCAAAAAATTTAATCTTATCATTTAAGCCTCTTTTTTTTATATCAAGTTTTAATTCATTTAAATATTTTTCATATTCAGGTAATGTATCACCAACAATTTGTAAATAAACATTTTTATTTTTTTTACAAAGCATGTCAAATATTCTTATTAGCAGTGAATGACCCTTATATGGAATTATCCTTGAAACACTAGTAAACACTATTTTGTCATTACTAAGAATTTTAGATTTAGATTTTTTTATATCAAAACCATTATAAATAACTTTTACTTTGGATCTATTTAATCCATTTTTAATCCAAAAATCATAAACAGATTTTGAAACACAAATGATTTCTCTGGTGAATATATTTACAAATGTTGTAATGAATCTTAAGTAAAAGGGATTGCCAAAAGGAATTTCATGAATATGAAAAGCTGATGGAATTCCAGTGAATTTCGCTGCAATTGATGGACTTATTAACGTAGATGTATTAGTATAAACAAAATCAATTTGATTTTTTTTCAAATATTTCTTAATCAGTAATGAAGATTTAATTACAAAGTATAAACGATTAATCAATCCAAAGATTGTAAGGTATCTTTTTCTAAAAACCCCAAGTTTAATAATACTTAATTTTGTTTTTTTTATGGTTTTATTTTCATTCAGAGGTCCATTATTTGGCAACAATAGATGAACTTCAATCCCATCATTAATAAAAATATCAATGATAGAAATAAGGACTTTACTTGCTCCGTATTTATCATTAGAGCTGTGTGCTATTAATATTTTTTCAATAGAGTTTTTCAAATCCCTTAATAAAGTTTTTTTGATTAAATAAACTAGCTCTTTTAATCCCTTTTATAATAAGCCTAT
>MDTG01410146.1_pt1 | contig 28676 bp, 26 predicted proteins | sample 811421 | NCBI WGS metagenome assembly MDTG01 (sample SAMN05326645, study PRJNA326480) | marine metagenome | isolation source: seawater | place: Pacific Ocean: South East | collected 2011
CATGATCAGAATATAGGAACTGTTTAATTATTGGAAAGATATTTTCTGTTTGTACGTTTATACTGCCTTGTTTTTTCATTTTTGAAGTTTATTTTTTAGTTAGTAAAAATGATAATTTTATTTTGAATTTTTAAATGCTCTGTATAATTTATCTTTGATTTCATCTTCTAGCTCCGTCTTAGCTTTTTGATATCCCATTTTTTGACCTAATAGGATTCCTACTAATGTAGCTTCTCTAATATTATGTCCTTGTTGTAAAATTTTCATAAGTGTGTCGTAAAGACCATAATCGTGATTATTATCAATAGAGTTGTAATTTTTAATTAATAAATCTAGATCACTTTCTTTACATTCTAATAAATTCAGTAATTTTTCTTTTTCAAACTTACTTATACTTTGCATAATTTTTGTCTTTTTTATTCTATGTATTGCCAAAACTATGCCAATGTAAAATTTAAGACAAAATGTCAGTTTATTTTAAATATAAAAAATTTGAATTTATAAAATTTTAATAATCTGATAATGATCTAGCATACAGATCTTTATTATTTTTGCAAAATGAAACTAATTTTTTTATTTGGTTTTTTACTATTAATTGATATTTATTTTTATTGCGGATCCGTATCTGTAGCCAATAAGCTTTTAGGTAATCAGTATTTGTATAAGATATTTTATTTGATAATATCTGTTTTTTTCTATTTAGGTATTATATATATGATTTTTATATATAATAAACAGACATCATCTACTAAATTTGATAATAGTATAGTGTTTTCAAGTTTATTTTTTATTGTATTTATTTCAAAATTCATTGGTATTTTTCCATTAATAATAGATGATTTTATTCGTTTGTTTAGATATTTGTTTTCTTTGTTTTTTTCTGAAAATTATGATAATAATGGTATTGGGCGTTTAGATTTTCTTAAGAAATTATCGCTCATTTTTGCAGCTTCGCTTTCTACAAGTCTTTTCTATGGGATTACATTTGGTAGGTATAATTTTAAAAGAAATTTTCAGAGCATATTTATCAGAAATTGGCCAAAAAGTCTAGAAGGATTTAAAATTATACATATTTCTGATTTACATCTTGGAAGCTTTGAAAATATAGATAAGTTAGAAGAAGTTGTAAGCATAATTAATAGTGAAAATGCAGATCTAGTTGTATTTACCGGAGACTTGGTTAATAATTATTACTATGAAGCTGAGGCGTATGTGGATACACTCAAAAAAATTAAATCAAAAAATGGAAAATTTTCAGTTTTAGGAAATCATGATTATTGTGATTATGTTAGGTTAAAAAGGGATTCTCAAGAATGGAAGAATAATTTTAAAAATCTTTTAAATCTACAAAAAAGAGCAGGTTTTGACCTCTTATTAAATGAATCAAGATTAATAACTATAGGAGATGATAATTTTAATTTAGTAGGTGTTGAGAATTGGGGGAAAGGAAACTTTAATAAAGATGGCGATATAGATAAAGCTATGAAGGACGTAAATGTTAAGCTTCCAACATTTTTACTTTCTCACGATCCTTCTCACTGGAGTGAGATTGTAATTAATAGTGGTTATGATATATCATTACAAATGTCTGGACATACTCATGGGATGCAGTTTGGTATTGAGATACCTGGATTTAAATGGAGTCCGGTTAAATATAGATATAAGGAATGGGCAGGTCTTTATAAAAAAGGTTTATATCAGCTATATGTTAATCGAGGATTAGGTACTTTAGGTTATGCTGGTCGAGTAGGAATATTGCCAGATATTTCTATTATAAATATTAAGAGAGATATTTAATTTGATTAGAGTATTTACAGACTTAAATGATATAAAAACACAGTGGGATACTGTTGATTTAAAGATATTTTTAAAAGTTAACTTTATTCAAGCTTTTTATAGAGCTCACTCCAAAATCTTGCACTTATTTATTTTAGGAAAAAATTTAAGAATTTATTCTCATATTTTTACATTAAGATTCACTCAAACAAAGAAATATTTTTTAAATAGTAGTTTAATACCTTTATTTTTAAACTTACTTCGAATTAGAATTTTATATTTAACTAATACGTTTATAACTAACATTCCTTTTTATTATAGTAATGATATCATTTCTCTTAAACAAATTTTAAGTTCAATTAAACATAGTTATTCTATGATTGTAATACCTGATTTATTATATAAAAATTTGTATGAGATAAAAGGGAAATATTTTCAAGTAGAAGTAGAAGAAGATATGGTATTGAAAATCGACAAATCTTGGAGAACTTTTGATGATTATCTTAAGTCTTTAAGAACTAAGTATAGAAAGAAAATTAATTTAATTATTAAAAAAACTGAAAAAATAGATGTTAGGATTTTAAATAATGAAAACCTAGAAAATTATAGTGTAATAATGCAAAAAATGTTCGATCAAATTGCTAGAGAATCAAGTTTTAAAGGACCATTGTTTAATATAGATACCTTTAGATTATTAGAACACGAAGTAGTTAAAGTTTATGGTTACTTTATAAACGATAGAATAGTAGCTTTTTCTTCTGAAATAAAATATAATAACAATCTTTATTCATATTATACTGGATTTAACAAGGAATTAAATAAAACAACACCTATATATGGTAGAATATTGACTGAACACATAAAAAATGCAATAAAATTTAATATAACAAGTCTTGTTTTAGGAAGAACTGCTAATGAATTTAAAAGTAACTTTGGAGCAACACCAATTAAATCATATGTTTATATAAGAATAAAAAATAGAATTTTGCATTTTTTCTTAAAGCCTATAATTAGCAGATTGTCAGTTAAGAGTTGGATTATAAGAAGTCCTTTTAAAAAAACAACTTTATAGAATAGTTTATTTATTTTTTAATAGCTCTCAAGTTAAATATATATGGAGTGCTTTTATCAAATCTATTTTTTAATACAAATTTATTTTTTTCTTTTTTTATCATCCCTTTTAATGGGAAAGGACAAAAATCAAACTCTTCAAAGCTAGTAAGTTTTAATCCGTTAGATTCAAGAGCTTTAAACAAGTCAGTTAGTGAATGATTCCACCAACATGTTTTAGTCTTTACATTTTCCCCGCCATCTGTATACGAACCATATTTAATTTGAATATCAGGTTTTTTATTGTAAAAATAATCATATCCATCTTCTTGTATCATTTGACAAAAAGGATGGAATTCAGTTAATATAAATTCGCCATTCTTTTTTAAATGATTAGAAATTATTTTTCCCCATGTATTTAGATCTGGAAGCCATCCAATTACTCCGTAAGAACTAAATACAAGATTAAATTTTTCATTAATATTTAATTTTAAAACATCGCTTTCAATAAAGTTAACAGGAACATTAATTTCTTTTGATGTTTTTTTTGCCTCGTTAATTGCAAAATTTGAAAAATCTACAGCAGTAACTTTTGCTCCAAGACGAGCAAGAGACATACTATCTTGTCCAAAATGACATTGCAAATGGAGTAGAGTTTTGTTTTTTATATTTCCTAATGCACTCAGTTCTATGTTTTTAAGAGAACACTCTCCATTCTTAAAATTTCTATGATCATAGAATTTAGAATTAACATGTATCGAGGTTCTTGTATCCCATGCTTGTTTGTTGATTGCAATATATTTTTCAAAATCAGACATTGTATAATATAACAATTGTAAAAATACTAATAATACATATAGATATATTTAATAATAGATTAATTATTTTTAGGTATTTTATGTTATAATAAAAATGTAGTTTTACTTTTTAATTTTAAATGGAATAGTGGCTTTAGTATTAGAAAAAATCAATTTAGTTTTAAATTATGTCAAATTAAATTCTGCTTACTATAGAAAAAGTTTAGCTGCTTTTGATAGTCTTACTAGTATTAAAGATATTAAGAAATTACCCTATACTACTAAAGAAAATATCTCTAAGAATAATGATGATTTCCTATGTGTTTCGGAAAAAAAAGTTAAGGATTTTGTAACAACTTCTGGAACTACAGGAGATCCTATTTCATTTTATTTAACTAGTGATGATTTAAAAAGGCTTGCAAGTAATGAAAAAAACTCTTTGGAGATCTGTGGAGTAGAAAGAGGGGATAAAATATTACTAACAACTACAATTGATAAGTGTTTTATGGCAGGGCTGGCTTATTATTTAGGAGTTCAAAAATTAGGAGCAGGTATTATTAGAACTGGACCAGGAAATATAAAATATCAATGGGACATGATTGCAAGGTTTAATCCTAATGTTATCATAGTTGTTCCATCATTTTTATTAAAAATGATTCAGTTTGCAGAAGCTAATAATATAGATATATCAAATTGTTCATTAAAAAAGGCTATATGCATTGGAGAGCCTATCAGAGATAATGATTTTGAATATAATAGTTTAGCAAAAAAAATAACATCTTATTTAAAAATAAAGTTGTATTCAACATACGCTTCTACAGAAATGATGACTGCTTTTACTGAATGTAAATTTGGCCAAGGTGCGCATTTACAAGAGGATTTATTATATGTTGAAGTATTAGATCATAATGGAAATGAAGTGAATGATGGTGAAAAAGGAGAAGTAATTATATCAACTCTTGGTGTTGAAGCTATGCCTCTAGTGAGATATAGAACTGGCGATATTTGTCATGTATATAGAAACAAATGCAGATGCGGTCGAACTTCGTTAAGACTTGGTCCTGTCTTAGGAAGAAAAGATCAGAGATTAAAACTAAAAGGTACTACTATATTTCCTGCTGCTGTGATAGATGCTATTTATGATTTTGAAAAGATTATTAATTTTGTAGTAGAAGTAACTTTAGATGAATTTAATTCTGATAAGTTAACTGTATTTGTTACAGATGATTTTTTAATAGAATCATCAATAAAAGAATTAAAAGGATTTTTAAAATCAAAATTACTTTTTACACCAAATGTAGAAATTGTTGATATGGATTTAATAAATCAAAAAATAGGAGATAATAGAAAGAAAATAAGATTTAAAGATAAGAGATAAATGAATAATTTGACTGTAGATTATATTAAGGAAATTTTAGACGAAAAAAAATCATATTTATTTGAGCATCATGAGAGAGAATTGGTATTAAAATCTTTTAATTATTTAAATAATTTTTCAGATAAAAAATTGGTTTACGGTGTAAATACTGGTTTTGGGCCAATGGCAGATTATGCAGTATCAAAAGTAAATAGAATTAATTTACAATATAACTTAATTCGAAGTCACTCTAGTGGTATGGGCTCTGTTTTGCCTTGCAAGGTTGTGAAAGTTTTGATGATAATTAGGCTGCATACATTCTTGTTTGGTAAGTCAGGAGTTAGTTTGGATTTAGTTGACAAATTATATACTTATATTTCTAATGGAATATATCCTGAAATATTTGAACATGGAGGTGTTGGAGCAAGTGGTGATTTAGTTCAATTAGCTCATTTAGCTTTAGGAATTATTGGTGAGGGTGACGCATACGATAATAATAATTGTAGACATAAAATGTCAGATCTTCTACAACGAAAAAAAATAAAGCCTCATTCAATAAAATTACGTGATGCTTTAGCAATTATGAATGGTACTGCATGTATGACCGCATTATCCACAATAAATGTTATTAATTCAAAAGTATTGATTTCATGCAGTATAAGCATTTCAGCTATGATGCTTGAAATATTTGGATCATATGATGATTATATATCAAAAGAGTTAAATGATGTAAAAAGACATGTAGGACAAAATAAAATAGCAGAAATATTAAGGGAATTATTAGTAAATTCTAAAGCATTAACTAAAAGATATTCTGGTGAAGAAAAAAAGGTTCAGGAATTTTATAGTGTTAGATGTACTCCTCAAATATTGGGCCCTATATTAGACACAATATTATCTAGTCAATTAGTTGTAAATAATGAAATCAATTCGGTTGATGATAATCCAATAATTGATTTTGAAAATGATAAAATTTTGCATGGCGGTAATTTTCATGGTGATTATATCTCTTCAGAAATGGATAAGTTAAAAATTGCAATAACTAAATTGACTATATTAACTGAAAGACAATTAAATTTATTATTAAATTCAAAGAGTAATAAAATTTTACCTCCATTTCTTAACTCTGGAGAATTAGGTTTAAATTATGGCATGCAAGGAGTTCAATTTACAGCAACTTCTACAACGGCAGAAAATCAAATGTTGTCTAACCCGATGAGTGTTCATTCAATCACATGTAATAATGACAATCAGGATATAGTAAGTATGGGGACAAATTCAGCCTTAATTACCAAAAAGATCATTGATAATTGTTTCCAAGTTGTATCTATACAAATGCTTGCATGTGTTAGAGCAATTAAGATTTTAGAAATTGGCAACAATGTTTGTGAAAATACAAGGGATATTTTTGATACAATTAATAAGCAAATAGATCTTGATATCAAAAATGATTTTTGTTTTCACAATGATTTAAAATTAATTGAAAATTTTGTAAGAAACTTTCATCAATTTAAAATATAGCTTAAGGTTTTATTTTTGCAATTTTTAAAAATATTAATATTACTCTGTATTTCAATATTGTAATTGCAGTTAACATCCCTGATAGCATAGCCCCAGCAATTCCAACTATAGTAATATCTTGTCCAGTTAAAAATAATCCTTTTATTTTGGTTTTTGGCCTTAAGAATTTTGACTTGAATTTTTCAGGAGTATGAGCTACTCCATATATTTCTCCTGATTGATAATTTGAAAAATGTTTTGTTGATAGAGGAGTAGATACTTCTGTTATAACAACATGACCTTGTATTTGAGGGAAAAGTTGATATAAGTTATTTAGCATGATATTTTTATAATTTTCTTTTAGTTTATAATAATCAGGACTTCTTTTTCCATATTTATCATTCTTGAAAATTTTGAACCATTTATAATGAGCTAATGAGATTAATTGAATAGTTGATTTATTCATATGTGAATTTTTCCAAGCGTTATCTTTTGCAGATGGAAATGATATATATGCAAAATTTTTTGCAGCTTCTTCTAAACTTTTTGATTGAAATATTTGATCATAGTTTTTTTCTTTAAAATACCATATATTATGTTTTGGAAGTTTTAAATCTCTATCAGATTTATCAAGTCCTACATATAAGCACATATGACCAATTGAAGGTTGAAGATTTCTAATATTTTTTTCTATATTTTTGGCATTTTTGGATGATATTAAATGATTGAATGTATTATTAACTCCAACATTACTTATAACACTTTTACACTTAATAAATTTATTTTGAACCTTTACACCTTGTACTTTATTTTCCTTTATAATTATTTCGGAAACTTTTGCATTGATATATAATTCAGCTTTATGTTTGTATAATGTTTCGATAATTTTATCAGAAATTTGATTTGCTCCCCCATTAGGATAATATCCTCCTTCCATAAAATGATTGACAATTAAAGCGTGTGCTGAAAAACTACTTTCTTTAGGTGGCAATCCATAATTTCCTGCTTGTGCACATAAAACAGAGATTAAGTCTTCATTACCTGTAATATTGTTTAAAACTTCATATGTAGTTTGATTAGAATATTTATTAAATCTATTTATAAATACTTTTCCAATTAATTTATTTAAGATTGGCTCAAAAAATTTTTCTAAAAAAAATAAATTAGCTCTTTTATTTGATTTTTTTATGAGTTCAAGATATTTAATAATTGCTTGTTTTTCATTTGGAAAGTATTTAAACAATTGAGATTTAAATTTTTCTTCACCTTTCTTAAATTGATAAATTTTATTTTTCAAATGAACTACATCATATACTTCTCCTATTGGATCCCATTTTATTTTAGAGTCTGATATAAAATCAAATAATCTCTTTAGTGGACTGTTTTTTGCCATATTTCCAACATAATGAACTCCTACATCCCATTTAAAATTTCCTTTTCTTTTAAATACATGAGTAAATCCACCAGGTAAATAATGTTGTTCTAAAATTAAAACTTTTTTTCCAGCCTTGGCAAGCCATGTAGCAGCAGTTAAGCCGCCAATACCAGACCCTATTATTATGTGGTCATAATTTTTATAATCTAAATTGGCATTAAATCTTTTGTATCTTTTTGTCTTATTTTTCATTTATATTGTAATATTTATGCTGCCAAATACACCATATTTTATAGTGTTTTTATTAGTTAAGTGTGATAATCTCCAAATAGCATGTAATCTTAAAATTTTAAAAATATTATCTAAAGCAAATCCAGCTTCCACATAAGGATTTGTATAACTTAAGGGAGATATGAATTCAGGAAGATTTTTCAGGTTATTTTTGTCATGTAAATTTCCTATTATAATATTTGCAGTAATGAGTTCACGTAGATTTAATTTATTTATGACAGGGATATTATTTATAATTCTTCCTTCGTAATTGTTTTCTAAATAAAATGCACAATACCGATCGCAGAAAAATTCGTTCATATTCATTAATGATGATTTATCAAATCTATAAATATAAGATTCATTTCCCCTATTTATTTCTAAATTATAAATAGATGAATAATCGTAGTTTTTAATTAGACCTAAATTTAGCAGATATTTAGTTTTTCCATAAATTGATGTATTAACTGTATTCACAGTTGCAAATCTTAATTTTATAGTATGTTTATTATTCTGAATATTTTGTATATAATCTATTTGTCCAAATACAACAGGATATTTATTAATGGTATTAATTATATCAAAGTGAGATTTAATTTTCTTTTGAAGACTATATTTAAAATTTAGTCTTCCAATATTTTGACTAATATTTTTTTGTATACGTAGTTGTTTGTTTTTTTGAATATATTTTTTGCCAAATGAAATGGATATATTAATGTTTTTGATTTCTTTTGAAATCGAAAATTCGTTTTTATTATAATAAATCATTTCCTCTGTTTCAGATCTTTTAAATAACGAGTATAATAAGTCTTCTGATGCATAATTTATTTTATTAGGAAAGAGTATAATGTCAATGAATGGATTGTGAAGATATTCTATGTCTGAAATAGAATTAAGAACAATTTGAAAACTATTTAGTTCTTTATTTCTTAATTTTATTTGTAGTCCATATTTAGTTATCTTATCTTTTGTGCCGTATCCATAATAAGCTGAAATAATAGAGTTTTTATGAAATTCTTTATTTGTCCTACAATTAAGAGAAATTCTTTGACCTTCGAATTTATTTTTGGTTAAAGTCTCATATATTGGTCCAAAATCAATTTTATTATATTTATAGTGTTGATCAATCAACGTTTCAGAAAATTTTGCGATTATTTTTATTTTAGGATCTTCATTAATATTTTTAATAATTTTAAAATCAGATTCTAGTGAATCCTTTTCAATGTGAATAGGATAAATTTTAAACCATTTTTGTTCGTGATTTACTTTTAAAAATAATGTATCTAAAATATTTAGATTAGGTGGATAAGCACACAGCCGCACTTTTTTTCTTTCTAATTTTCTTTTTTTGTTTTTAATAATATATTCTTGCTCTATATTTATATTTTTTATAAAATTAAGATAAGTGTTGTCTAGAAATATTTTTGCACTCTGAATTTGATATATTGATTTGTTTATCCAAACAAAACCGCTAAAAAGTACATTATTTTTATTTTTAGGTTTTAATTTAATTTTATAGCAAAATTGATTGTCAATAAAGACACTATCATGTAAGTAATAATCATAGTATCTTAATGCATCAATTGAAAAGGGACTAGTTATATTTCTGTTTAAGATATTAATCTTTTCATTTTCAATATCAAAGTCAATATAAAGAGAGTTTATATAATCTTTAAAGTACTTTTTGTTAATAGCAATACCTTTAGAAAACTCGTTAATAAGCGAATCATTTTTATAATCATTTAATGAAATGAAAAAAGGAACACTTTCTTTTAGTGAGTCTGAATATTTTTTAAAAATATCGGATTTTTTAAAAGGACTCAATTCATTAACATCATAAAGATTTATTTTTAAAATTTCTTTTCTGTAAATTGGTATGCCAGTATTCTTTTTTTTATTTCTTATGGCTGTTTTAATAATTTTAATTGCAGGATCTTCTTTTATTTTTATTTTAACCTCATTGATTTTTTTTGACAATTTAGATAAGTAAATTGTATCAAGATTTTTTTTTATAACTGTTATTTCTATAGTGTTATAACCAAGTGAGGAGAAAGTTATTTTTGATCCCAATTCTACATTAATACTAAACTTTCCATCTTTATCAGTAGTGGTAATGTTACTGTGTGTTTTTTGAAAAATATTACAGCTTTCTATAGGTTTATTATTGATTGTATCGAATACGTATCCTGAAATCTGACCATAAATGTTAAATGGCAAAAGAAAAACAAGTAATATAATACTATTTTGCCATTCTAATTTCATCCATTAATTTTTTGCTATCAACAAAATTAAAACATGTTATTAATGCACTTATTGTCGCGCCTAAAACTCCATGTAGATTTACACTTTGACCTGTTAGATATAGGTTTTTTATGTTTGTTTTAGTGTGAATATATGACTGTAAAGGATGTTTCTTGTCTTTTTGAAAACCATACATAGTGCCAAATGGAGCGGCGTTATAATCTCGGAGTGTTAGAGGTGAAGAGCTATGAAGTGATTTAATATTTTCTTTAATATTAGGATACATTTGCTGAAGTTTTTCAATAATTTTATCTTCACATTTATTTTTAAAATTTTTATATTCTTCTCCTCGTTCTTTCAAGTTAAAATGTGTGCTATGTGTATTTTCCCATTCTTTAACATCATTGAAATTCATATAAGAAATTACTGAACACCCATCTGCAAATTGACTATTATTTTTTAAAGGATGAAAGCAAATAAATAAAGCTTTAGGCCAGTTTTCTATTTTGTAATTCTCGCTTCCCCAAACATTTTTTTCATCGCTAAAATGGTAAATGTTATGATTTAAGCACGGAAATGAATTCTTTTTGAAGCATATGTGTAGTCCAAATGCTGAAACAGAATTTTTAATTTTTTCAATTCTTTTTTTATAAAGTTTTTTAAAGTGCTCTTCACCCATAATTTTTATCGTTTCTGTTGGGTGAAGGCTTGAAATAAAATAATCTCCTTCAATTATAGTTCCATCTTTTAAAGTTACAGATTGAGTTTTTTTGTCTAGAACATTTGCATGACTTACTTCTGCTTTTCTCCATACTTCCCCTCCAAGAGATTTAATTGACTTTGAAAGATATTTTGCAACTTGAGAACTACCATTGACAAAACGCCATGATGATTCTATATAAGAGTTAATAATCAGAGCATGAATATAGAAAGGTGTTACCCCTTTTTGTCCGGCATATAATATGTTTTGAGCAGCAAGAACATTTCTTAGCCTTTTATCACTTATTATTTCATCTATCACCTCATCTACACTTTCAACTTCTTCATTTGAAACAGGGTAGCTGTTTTGGTCCCTAAGATTATATAATGGGAATTCTTTACAGATTGATTTTATTTTATTGCAGTACCTTTTTATTTCTTTTTCTTGATTTGGAAAATCTTGAACTAAATTTTTTATAAATTTATCATAACCTTGAGCTAATAAATAATATTTTTTCTCATTACCAAAGTGAATTCTATCATAACCATCTGTATCCATTTTTTTAATTTGAATACTTTTCATTAGATCTAAATACTTGAAAATTTGATTTAAAGTTTGTCCTTCTTCTAGTCCGCCAACATAATGTACGCCAGTCTCAAATAATGTTTTGTCTCTTGAAAAGATTTGCAATCCGCCACCTAATTGAGAGTTTTTTTCTAATACAATAACTTTTTTACTCTCTTTTGAAAGTATATATGCACAAACTAAGCCGCTCATTCCCCCACCAATAATTACAAAATCATATTTCATTTTTAAATACCTTTTTTTATTATATATACCTCTTTTTTTGCTTTATTACTTGATATATCTTGTGAGTCAATTTTTAAACTATATTTAGATATAAGATCTTCAGAAATATAATTTAATTTATTATTTTTTTCTTTACTGTTAAAAATTATAATCATACCATTATTATTTAGATTTTTAATGCAGTTTTCTAAGAATGAAACTTTAATCTTAATGTTAAGATTAATAATAATGGTGTCAGCATTATCAACTTTGAAATTATTAATATTTTTTTCTTTAAACTTTAGGTTTTCAATATTTTGAAACATAAAATATTCATTAGCAATATTAACTTTATTTATGTCATTATCAATTCCAATTATTAATCGTTTATTTGACCTTAAATATAAGAAACAAGATAGAAAACCATAACCACAGCCAATATCATATATTTTAGCATTATTTGCAATAATTTTGTCAAAATAGCTGTAATATTTATTTTCTGATTTCCAAATAGATTTAAATTGTCTTTCTATATGCCTGCCCTTATATTCAATGTTTTTTTTGATTTCATGAAATAAATAACTTGCATCCTTTCTTTCGCAATAGAATTTTTCTAATTCATTAGAAAAATATTGTTTAATTTTTTTTGTTCTTTCCCTATATCCAACACCAAATTTTTTATCTTCAAATAAAATCCGAGGTAATACTTTATAACTCATAATTGAATTATTAACTAAAAACTGATTTTTTTTGATAGTATTTCCATATCCATGTAATAAGATAGGAGTAATATCAAGTTTAAATTTTTCAGCTATTAAAAATGTACCTTTGTGAAATCTTCCTAGTTTTTCATTTAAGCCCCTTTTGCCTTCCGGAAAGATCATTATAGAATATCCACTATTAATTAGTTCTTTTATAGAGTCTAAATTTCCTTCCATCTTTTGTGATATTGTTATAAAATCTAGTAATCTTACTATTCTTCCAAAGAAGAAAGAATTGTACACCCAATCTTTAACAACAAGAACTAGCTTTTTGTTTAGGCTTAACATTCTTAAAATATCTACAAATGATTGATGATTAGAAATGATAATTGATGGCTTGGAAAAATTTAGATTTTCAGTGTCAAACTTTTTTTGTTTAACATTAATTGCACATAAAAATATTAACTTGCAAGTATTTTGAATAAGGAATCTGAAAATAATTTTAATTATTTTCTTTGAATAAGGTATAACTAAAGTAATAAATGAACAAAAAGACAAAAAAAGGCTTCCTAGAGTAAAAATTGTATAATTAATAAAAGTTGGAATACTATTCATTAATGTTAATGGAGCTAGATTGCGTTTAGCACGATTTATAATAAGCGTATTATATAAAAATGGCTGAACAAAAATTGAGATTACAAGAATAGAGCTCATTCCTATTATTGCAACAGGAGCAATTGAATTTATTGCAGGATGTTTTGCGAAAATTAATGAGCCAAATGCAATAATGGTTGTGATCGCTGATAGTAATATACTTTTAATACTAATAGATATAGTATTATTAATTGATGATTTGTATTTATCTATATAGCCATCAGAAATAAATATTGCAAAATCATCTCCAATACCAAAAATCAACGTAGATATAATAATATTAACAAAGTTAAATTGAATGTCAAAAATAGCGCAAATACTCAGAATCCAGATCCAACTAATTAACATTGGTAGAAATGTTATTATTGCCAGTTCAAGTCTGCCATAAATAAAAAACAATGTTAGAAAAACTAATATGCTAGTATAAAATAATAAGAAGTTAAAATCATCTTTAATTTCTGTAAGCATTTGGCCAGCAATTTTTTGTTTATCTAAGTACTTTAATTTATTTTTTTTGCAAAAAGAGATGACTTTACTATAGTTTTTTTCATTAAATATTATAGAGCTTTTAACAATCCAAATATCAGAGTTTTTAGTTTTTATTTGATCAATTATTTGATCTTCAGGAAATATTTTTTGGTAACTTGGTTTCGAACTAATTAAACTAGTAAATTCATTAAAGGCATTTTTATTATATCCTTTTTCATCTGAAAAGTTTGTGAGTTTTTTGATTAGTTTTTTTTCATTTTTTATCCAAAATTTTTTCCATGTATTTTCTTTTGATTTAAGTATTTTATTTGGCGGGTCAAAAACAGAAAGATTTTTAAAATCTATAATTACTTCATCTTCCTTTAGTTTTTTCAGTCTTATTTTTAAATCATAACTTTTTTGTTTAACAGTTTCTTTATTATTATCGTCAATGTATATTAGAATTTCTTTTTCATTTTTATTTTTTTCACCTAAAATTTTTTGCTCATCTTTTTTTAATTCTTCAGGATAGAAGTTTAGGTTGGCAATATTAGTATCAAATTTTACATCATTTAGTTTAAATGATAATATTATAGTAATTGCAAGAATGAAAAGGGCAATATTTTTCTTTTGATTTTCAGAAAAAAATAATTTTAAATTTTCAGATTGACTAGTATTTTTTAATAATGGACTAATTATAGGATTTACAAATAAAACAAATAGTAATGAACCAATTAGGCCAAATGATGTAAATAGACCAAAGTCATAAAGAATACTTGAATTTGTTAACGTTAGTGCAAAAAATGCCATAATTGTAGTGAAAGCACTAGATATTAATGGTTTATATAGTTTTGAAATTGTTTTTATATTATTTCCACTGTGTTGTAAGTGTGAGAAGTAGTGAAAGGAATAATCAATAACAATACCGAAAATTACAGCTCCTGATCCTAATGCAATTGCAGAAATTTCTCCTTGAATAAGGTATATTACTGTTAAAGAAAATAGCATTCCAAACATTCCGGGCATTATAAAAACCACAGGTAATATATAATTTTTAAATGTTACTATTAGTATAAGTAATACTATAAGAATAGTGATAGAAAGAGTAACTTTTAAGTCGCTCTTAATTTGTGTAGAGTTAGCATTAGAAATAAATGAAATAGAAAAAAATGATATGTTAATATTATTTTTTTTGTACTTATTTTTAATAAAATTAAGATTTCTTTGTACTAAAGATATTGTTTCGGTATCAGTGTTTAATAAATCACCTGTAAATACTATGTTTTCTGAAAGATCAAAATCTATTTGATCTAATAATGAAGAATAATTTTCTAAAATCAAAGAATTAATATTTAGTGGATCCTTAAATAATAATTCCTTTTCCATTACCGAATTAATAGAAAATAATTTTTTGTGATTTTGCACAAGTATTGAGTCAATATTATTTAATCTGTATTTTATTTTGGAATAATCAGATGAGTCTAAGTAAAAAGCAGTATTGCGATAAAATTTTTCTAATAAATGCAGATTTTGATTAATATTTAAAATTTTAAGCTTAGAAGAATTAAGAGAATCTAATTCGTTTAGTATATTTTCTTTTATTTCATCTAAGTTAATATTAGAAATAGTATCTATAGGGTTAATTAATATTATAACCTTTTTATCATCATATGAGGATAGAATTTTTGCAACTTTTTTATCTGTAAAAATTTGAGTAATATCTTCATTTAAATTTATTTTTAGTGCAGTGAAAAAGAGTAAAACAGAGATCGTGATAATTGAAAATACGAAGGTTGTTTTTTTGGTTTTCCAAAAATTAATCCACCAAAATAAAAATCGTTGCATTAGATTGTATTTTCTCAAAAATATTAAATTTGTCTTTAAAGTAGGACTATTTTATATTTAATAAATTTATAATGAAAAAATGTGCTTTAGTTACTGGAGGTTCTAGAGGTATTGGTAGAGCAATAGCTATACAGCTTGCAGTTGATCATTCGTATCATATATTAGTTAATTATTCTTCCAATATGAATGCTGCTAATGAAACAAAAGAATTAATATTGAGTAAGGGTGGTACGGCTGAAATCATTCAATTTAATGTTCAAATTAGAGAGCAGGTTGACGAGGCATTAAGTAAATGGAAAGATAATAATACTACAGATGAGATAATCGTACTAGTAAATAATGCAGGAATAACTAAGGACAATTTATTATTATGGATGGATGAAAAAGAGTGGAGTGATGTTATAGATATTAGTTTAAAAGGTTTTTATAATGTCACAAAAAAAATACTCAATCAAATGATAAAATTAAAATATGGTAGAATTATCAATATATCTTCAGTTTCTGGATTAAAAGGTAATACAGGTCAGACTAATTATGCTGCTGCTAAGGGAGGGTTAATATCTGCATCTAAATCATTATCGCTAGAAGTAGCTAGAAGAGGTATTACTGTTAACACAATTGCTCCAGGCTTTATTCATAGCGATATGACAAAAGAGTTAGAAGAAAAAGATTTTAAAAAATTCATTCCATTAAGAAGATTTGGAAAGGCTCAAGAAGTAGCGCATTTAGTTAGCTTTATAGCATCTGATAAGGCTTCATACATAACAGGTGAAGTGATTAATATTAATGGAGGTATTTATTCATAATAAATGAATCGAAGAGTTGTCATAACTGGTTTAGGAATATATTCTTGTCTAGGTGAAAATATATTAGAGGTAACAGATTCATTAAAATCAGGTAAAAGTGGTATAGGAATTGATTTGGTAAGAAAAGAAATGGGCTATAGATCCAGTTTAACTGGTATAATAGAAACCCCTAATTTAAAAAAGAAAATTACAAGAAGACAAAGAGTGTCAATGTCTGAACAGGCAAACTATGCGTATGTTTCCTGTGTTGAAGCGTTGGAGAATGCTAAAATTAATGATGAATTTTTGGATAGTAATGTTGTTGGAATGATTTTTGGAAACGATTCTTCTGCTAAGGCAGTGATGGAAAGTATAGATAAAATTAGAGAAAAAAAAGATACCACATTGCTCGGTTCTGGTTGTATTTTTCAGTCAATGAATAGTACTGTAAATATGAATTTGTCAACAATTTTCAGAATTAAAGGAGTCAATTATACAATTAGCGCAGCTTGTTCTTCAGGTGGTCATGCGATAGGAAGTGCCTATAACTTAATTAGATCTGGTATGCAAGATACTATAATTTGTGGAGGAGCTCAAGAAGTTAATCCTTTAGCATTTGGAAGTTTTGACGGATTAGGAGTTTTTTCTGTAAATGAATCTGACCCGCATTTAGCCTCAAGACCATTTGATGAAAAAAGAGATGGTCTGATTCCAAGTGGAGGAGGAGCTACTTTAGTATTGGAAGCTTTAGATACAGCATTAAAAAGAGGAGCCCCAATTATTGCTGAAGTTGCTGGCTATGGCTTTTCATCTAATGGAAAGCATATAAGCGCTCCTGATGTTGATGGTCAAAAAAAATCAATATTGATGGCATTAGAAGACGCATCAATATCTCCTGAAAATATAGATTATATTAATGCACATGCAACATCAACACCTTTAGGAGATGCGTGTGAGGCAGAAGCAATATATTCAATTTTCAGTAAGTACAATACACCTGTGAGTTCAACAAAATCTATGACAGGTCATGAATGTTGGATGTCAGGAGCAAGTGAAATAATTTATTCAATTATTATGATGCAAAACAATTTTATTGCTCCTAATATAAATTTTAAAAAGTCAGAGGAATCTTTGGCAAAAATTAATATTATTGCAAAAAGAACAAAAAAAGAGTTAAATACTATTATGTCTAATTCATTTGGTTTTGGAGGAACAAATTCAAATATAATTATTAGAAAATATGAAAATTAAAGAAATTGCTGAAACAGTTAATGAGGTGCTAGTAGATGAGTTTGAGGTAGATGAAGACGCAATTAATCCCAAGGCTAATTTTAGAGAGACACTAGATTTAGACAGTTTAGATTATGTCGATCTCGTTGTTTTTGTTGAAGAAAATTTCTCTGTAAAGTTAACGGCAGATGATTTTCAAATAGTAAAGAGTTTTGATGATTTTTATAATTTAATACATAGAAAAATAAATGAATAAATGGTCTGGCAGAACAAAAGGTTTTGTTCTTGGCTATCAGATTTTTATTTTTTTTATAAAGAATATCGGTGTTAGGATTTCTTATTTTTTATTGCATTTCGTAGTTCCTTTTTATTTTATTTTTTTAAGTAATGCTAGAAAAAATTTATACATTACTTATAAACATATAATAAAATCCAATTCAACAAATTTATTTATTTTAATTTATTCTAATTTTTTAAATTTAGGTAAGAATTTGATTGATAGTGTTGCAGTTTTAACTCCTCATAAAAGTAAATATTTTTACACAGGAAAAGGTGCTAAATATCTTGTTGAATTATTTAATAATTCACAGTCCGCAATTTTAATTAGTGCTCACATTGGAAATTGGAATGTAGCAGGAGAATTGATCAAAAATAAAGGGGGAGTTGTAAATATTGTAATGTTTGATGGCGAGGATAGAAAAATTAAAAAGTTAATGGAGGATAATGTTGGGGTAAATACTTATAAAGTAATTTTAATTAAAAAAGATTTTTCACATCTTTTCAAAATTAAAAATGCTATCGATAATAATGAGTTAATTTGTATTCACGCTGATAGATATATTGATGGAAACAATACAATTCCAGTAAACTTTTTCAATAAAATTATTAGGATCCCTGAAGGTCCATTTGCATTAGCTTCTAAGCTAAATGTACCATATTCTTTTGTTTTTTGTGTTAGAAATAGTATTTATGAATATAGGTTTTCTGCTACTAAGCCACAGTTTTCATCAGATAAAAATTTTATTGCAGAACAGTTTGTTTCAGAACTAGAGAAAAAAATACTTAGATATCCTGAACAGTGGTTTAATTACTTTAATATATTTGAAGCAGGTAAATAAACTAATGGATATAGAATTACTTATACCGCATAGAGGGTCAATAGTAATGATTGATGAAATTATTAGTCATTCTTTAGAAGAAACTACAACAAGTTTTTTAATTAATCATAATAATATATTTGTTGATCAAGGAGTTTTTCAATCACCAGGCATTATAGAAAATATGGCGCAATCTGCGGCAGCCAGGTTTGGTATAGAAAATTTTAATCACAGTGTACCCCCTTCTTTGGGTTATATTGCATCAATTAAAAATTTAAATATCAATAATTTTCCTGTAGTTGGACAAGAAATTGTAACACGCATAGTAAATAAAAATCAAATTAATCAACTTATTATTATTGGTGCAGAAGTTTCAATTGACAAGTTATCTGTTGCAAGTTGTGAATTAAAAGTTTTTATTGATAAAAAGTAATGTTTATTGGTGCTGAAAATATTATTTCTCCATTAGGAGATACTGCTAAAATTACATTTGAAAGAATGTTTTTAGGTGATATTTCAATACAAAAACAAAATAATATCTCTGTATCAACTTTTAATTGTTCAAATAATGATTTATTTTCCTTAATGCAAAAATCAATTGAAGATAGCATGACCTTTATTAATTATAATAAGCTGGTTTCATCTAACACACTTTTGATAGTTAGTACAACTAAAGGTCAGATTAATTTAATTAATTCATCATCAAGAAAAGTATATTTAAATAAATTAAAAAATAGCTTAAAAAATAAGTTTCCTTTTATTAAAAAAAGTATTATAATATCTACGGCTTGCGTTTCAGGTCTTCAGTCTATAATTGTTGCAAATGATTTTATTCGCAATAAGTATTATGATAATGTAATTGTTTGTGGAGGAGACCTAGTTTCTCAATTTGTTGTAGAAGGCTTTAAATCTTTTTTTGCACTAAGTGATAAGCCATGTATGCCATTTGATAAAAATAGAAATGGAATAAGTTTAGGAGAAGCTGTTTCCACTATAATTATTAGTAATGATCTTAATTTATATCAACAACAGCCGTTTAAAATTTTAGGTGGTTGTTCTACAAATGATGCTAATCATATATCAGCCCCTCACATTGATGCTATTGGCTTAATTCAATCAATTACTCGCACCTTACAAATTTCAAAAATTAAAGTTGAAGACATAGACTTTATAAATACACATGGAACAGCAACAGTATATAATGATATGATGGAAGTTAAAGCTCTTAATCAACTTAAATTGTATAATACTCCTTTTAATAGCTTTAAAGGATATTTTGGACATACTCTAGGAGCTGCAGGCATTATAGAAACTGCATTAACTTTACAAACAATGCGAAATAATATGCTGTTAAAAAGTATGGGATTTGAAAAAAATGATTTTGATAAAGAGTTGAGTATTATCACTAAAAATAAGAAATTGATTATAAATACAGCTCTAAAATTATCTTCTGGTTTTGGTGGATTTAATGGTGCATTAATTATTCAAGATATATGATAAATATAAGAAAGAATAAATTTGGTTTATCCGTTAATATCAAAAAAAAATCTGATGATATCAACAGTTATTTAAAGCAAATATATTATGATTTAGAATTAGATTATCCTAAATTTTTCAAGATGGATAGTTTTTGCAAATTAGGTGTGTTAGGAACAGAATTGCTTTATAGGAAAGATAAAGAGTTTTTTCATCAAAGAGAAAGGACGGGTATAATTTTGCAAAACTCTATTGGTAGTCTTGATACTGATATTAAACATCAGAAAGGTATAGAAAAAAATACTGTGAGTCCTTCAGTATTTGTTTATACATTACCTAATATCGTTATAGCAGAAATCTCAATAAAATTTAAATGGAATAGTGAAGGGGTATTTTTTATTGATGAGGAAATTGATCCTATTTTATTAGCGCAATACTCTAATATGATGTTAAAAGAAAATAAAACTGATATTAATATTCTTGGATGGATTGAGGTTTTAGATAGAGATTTAGAACTTAGATTATTAGCTTTAGATTCAAAAATTACATATAAAGAATTAAGTAGTATTATTTGTTATAGTGACTAAACAATTTATTATTTTGATTTATCTAGTCTTAATAATATATTATGTCCTATTTCATCTTTCCAATTGAAATTATTTTTTAATACAATAATAGCATCATTAGTCTTTGTATTTATTCCAACATAGCAAGAAAACCCCGCTATTACTCCATATTTATAATGAATAATTGTTTTAAATTCTTTAAATTTTTTTACTTGCCAAGCTAAGGTATAATATAGCTCTCCATCGTACGTATATATTTGGTGTGCTTGTTTAAATATATTATCTAGTTCAGTGTTAGATAGAGATAGGTGAGCTTTTGCTATTTGCATTAAATCTCCTGCTGTTGAATATGCGCCTCCAGTACCAAGCATCACATCAGACCATATCCAATTTTTTAAAGGTTGATTTTTCTTCATTAAAGGAGGGAAATCACCTACATAGCCAGTAGATAAATTTTTATTTACAGGTAAACTTAGTGTAGTATTATTCATATTTAACACTTGAAATAAATATTTTTCAAGTAATTCTTCTAGACTTTTTCCTGTTTTAATAGTAAGTAGATGTGCAAAGAGTCCACTACCTATATTTGAATAAATAGCATCTGATTCATTTTTTTCTTTTAAAGTACAATTTTCTAAATAATCGTATAAATATTCTTTATCAATATGACGATATATATGTTTTCCAGTTGATATATAGCTTAGCATTGTAGTAGTAGTTTTAAAATCATTTGGTTCTCTAGGCAGTCCTGATGAATGAAGAGCTAATGATTTTAGTGATATATTGCGAACTTTTTCATCTTTATAGTTAAGTTCTTTTGGTAGTATATCTCCTATTGTTTCTTCCAAATTAATTAATCCTTTTTCCTGTAAAATCAATGCAAGAGAATTTATAAGCATTTTAGTATTTGACCCAATACCAAAAATTGTATTTTCAGTTATTTCTTTTTTATTTGAAATATTTGCATGGCCGTAACTGTATATATTAGTTTTATTATTGTGTAAAACAGCTACTACAATTCCTATATTATATTTTGAGTCTATTAACTTTTTTGCAATGCTGTCTATTTCTTTTTTAATAGATTCTTCAGATATTATATTTTCAGAATTATTTTGAGTAATATTTTTTTGTTCTATAATAGAATCTGGAATAATCATTTGCGTACAACTTGAATAAGTTATTGAAGCAAATAAGAAAAAGATATATTTATTCATTATTATTTTTTTTAACCATTAAATTTAGTAAAACGAACGATAATATAAAAAAAAGTGAACCAAGCATTATACTTAAACTTATACTTCCGATTAAGTATTGAAAAAGTACCTCTTGCAAATCAACTAACTGTATATTTTTTGAAAAAGTTATTTTTTTTCCACCTATAATAAAATTCCCAATATAATAGCTTATGAAAAGAATAAATGGGATTAATGGTGGTATACTAATATTGCTAAAAAGTAGCACAAGTATTTTATTTAATCTAAATATGTATGCTATTAAGATTGCAATTAAAGTTTGAAACCCCCATATAGGAAGTATTGCAATTGATGTTCCTAAACCAACAGATAATGATTTATGTATTATAGAGCCATCTTGAGATAAAAAATCTTTATAAATTTTTTTAGGTTGAATCTGTGTTTTAAAATAATTAAAAAGTCTAATAGGTATAAAATAAATTAAGGCCACTGTTACTAAAATGGTATTTAAAGCACTAATTCTTAAAAAATCTTTTAATGGTCTAAAATGTGAAATTCTGTTTTCTGCATATTTTACGCTTATTGGTATTTCTTTAATTGGAACATTTTTCCAAGCCATTCTAACAAGTATTTCTATTTCAAATTCAAATTTTTTTGAAAAGAATTTTATGTTTTTTAATTTTTCTAAAGGATACAAACGAAAACCAGTTTGTGTATCGGATAACGAAATGCCAGTTTCAAACAGAAACCAAAAGTTTGAAAATTTATTACCAAAGCTACTTTTTTTTGGAACACTAAATTGATTCATATTTCTTGCTCCAAGTAATATTGAGTTAGGGTTTTTTATAGCTTCACGCATAAATAAACTTATTTCTTTTGGATCATGTTGACCATCAGAATCAATTGTTATTGCATATTTAAATTTTTTCTTTATTGCATATTTAAAGGCATTTCTTAATGATTTTCCTTTTCCTATGTTATTAAGGTGTTTTATTACAGTAATTTTATCTTTTAAATTATGAATTATATTTGATGTTTCATCAGTAGATCCATCGTTAACAACAATTATATTTTGGCAGATTTTGAATGCATCATTAATAATACTTTCTAAAGTATCACTATTATTAAAAGTAGGTATAATTACACAGAATTCTTTTGACATATTTTTTTATCATAATATTCTCCACTTAACTTAAAATAAATTTCATTATTTTGAGAAATTGTAGCTTTAATTTTATAATTGTTTTCTTTATTAATTGATATGTTGATAATATATTTTTCATTTTTAGATGGTATAATCATCTTCATGAATTTGATGTTTTTTGCATTAATAAGCTGGATTTCAACTCCTAATTTTACAGATGCTAAATCTTTTATAATATCGCACATAACAACTCCTGGTAAAACAGGTCTTTTTGGAAAATGACCTTTTAATATTGAGTTAGAAAAATCAATACGAATAGTATATTTTGAAATATTTTCGCTATGTGATGAATCAATGATTTTATATAGTTTATTTTTTTTCATAGAAATCAATTTTTGTTATGTCACCATTTTGAGTCGCTATTTGGATTTTTTTAATTACCATTGGTTTTTTTGATACAAATAAATCAATTTGTTTAATATATTTTTTTAGCATTCCTTTTTCTACAATCATGTAAATAATAAACACTTCTTTTTTTTCTATTTGTTTAAAAATCAGATTTTTATTTTCTAAAATGTCTCCATTTAACAATTCAAAGATTAACTGATTAGCTTTTTTATTTATTTGATTAGTATTTTTTTTATCTAGATAATAAATTTCTTCAAATGGTGTTTTTTGCTCCATCACAAGGTATTCATTTTGCTTATACTTTAATTTCCCTGTAGAAATAAGAGGATCTTTAACTTCAGAAATTATCTTTTCTTGTTGGTAGTTACATTCATAATATAATAAATTTTGAAGATGTTTTTTAATATCTTCTTTCATGCTATATTCTATTGAAAATAAATTACTTAAAAATATAATTACGAATATTTTATATGTCATCTATAGTTATAAATTTATAGTTTTTTTTAATACAATACTTAATTATTTTTTCTAAAACCGATAATGTGCTATTACATCTGTCATGAAATAAAATTATATTTCCACCATTATCAATTTTTCGAGTAGTTCTTTCATATAATTTTATAGGATTATTAATTACAGTATCTAGTGATCTTAAATTCCAGCCAATAGATTTCATTTTTAATTTATTGAGTGTGATATTTATATTGATATTGGTAATTCCAAAAGGTGGTCTAAAATGAATAATTCTTTTTCCAATTATTTTTGTAATAATATCATTAGTCTGTTTTATTTCATTGAACATTTTTTTTTTGCTGAAAAATGGAAAAAGAAATTTATGAGAAAAAGTATGACTGCCAATACTATGTCCTTCAAATGATATTTTTTTCACTAGCTCTTCATTTTTTTCGATATTCTTCCCAATTAAAAAAAATGTTCCTTTTATATTATGTTTGTTAAGTATTTTTAAAATTTTAGGTGTCGTTATTTGATCTGGTCCATCGTCAAATGTTAAGCAAATTTGTCCTTTAGACACACTATTTTTGGACTTAACAAACATGTTTTTTTGTATGTCAAAAATTCCAATAATAAAATATATTAACATAATACATAAGAAAATTAAAATTAAGCTGATCATTTTTTTACTATTATTATACTAACATCATTTTTTGAAGCGTAATTTATTACAAAAATATGATTGATTTTTTTTGGTATTCTGTGACTATTTATTTTTTCTGGGTGTTTGTTTAAAATTTCAATTGATAATTGAAGACCAAATGCGTGATTTGTCATATATATACCACTAAATTTCGAGTAGTTTATTTCTTTCTTATCTATTCGGTAATCAATAAATGAATTGCCAGATAAAATAATATCTTGTTTGCTGTCAAAATTTTTAAGATAGTAATTTAAATTGTCTTTTTTTGTTATAATACAATCTACTATTTTAGCTAAGCTACCATCTTTTTTATTAGTGATTTGAAAGAATGAGGAGCCGGTATCAAATATTGTATTTTTTTTAGACTTATTTATTTTTTTTTCTGATTCAAATTCTGGAGGGGCCTCATCAACTGACCCCAACAAAACATTATAGCTTTCTTTAACTAAAATCATAGCATCTAAAATTGCTCCAGAAAATGAAAGTGGGCCCTGAGAATAGGTGGAATTATAACCTTGGTTTTTTGTATGAAGTGCTATTTCTCCAGAAATTGTATTGTGTACAGAGTTAATGAAAGGAGTAGGAGATAATAATGAAGTTTCAGAGTCCAAAATAGAAGAAAGGAATTTTTCTGAACTGTCAATACTAGCTAGACCTGTTGCGACTACAATAGCATTGATTTTTTTATTATCAATACATTTAATAGCATTAGCTAATCCCATTTTAACAATTAATGGGGACCTTCTAAGATTTGCATTAGGTATAACCTTTTTGTAATCTGGATGTATTAACAATTTTTGTTGTGATTTTATGTGTCCGAGTATTATTCCTTTTTCAAAAGTGTTTCCTTTTGCTATTGTAGAATATTTATGAATATAGGCCATTATTTACTAAAAATCAATGATGAATTATTTCCTCCAAATCCAAACGAGTTAGATAAAATAGTATTAATATTAATATCTTTTATAATGTTTTTTACAGGATGGATGTCTAGTTCTGGCATTATATGTTGATGTCTTAATGTTGGAAATATAGTATTATTCTTAATTGACAATATACTATAAATGCACTCAATGATTCCGGAAGCAGCTAATGTGTGTCCAGTGAATGACTTAGTAGAGCTAAACAAAATTTTTGGGCCAAAAATTTTTTGAATTGCCTTTCCCTCAGAGATATCATTATTCGGAGTTGCTGTTCCATGAGCATTAATATAATCTATTTCTTTGTATGATATATTTGCATTTTTTAATGCTAATTGCATTGATTTTTGAGCTCCTTCTCCATGAGGAGATGATGCGGTTTGATGATAAGCATCATTAGCATTTCCCCATCCTAATACGGAAGCAATTTTTTTATTATTAGTTAATTTTAATGATTTTGCACTTTCTAATAAAATATATCCTGCTCCTTCACCTAAATTCAAACCTTTTCTATTTTTATCAAAAGGTTTACAGAAATTATCGTCATATATCCTTAACGAGTTGAAGCCATTAATTGTAAATTTAGTTAAAGAATCACCTCCGCCAACTAATACTCTGTCATACATTCCGTATTTTATCATCCTTGTTCCTAAGATAATAGCATTAGCAGTAGATGAGCATGCAGTTGATATTGTTGTCTTAAAGTTATTAATGTGAAAATAATCTGCTAAAAAGTCAGTAATAATTCCAGATGGATTATTTTGGAGATTGATTAGTCTTTCATCCTTTATGTTTAGCTTTTCTGTTTGATCCATACCCCCTACTGTAGTTGCTCCAATAATTCCAGTTTTTATCTTAGAAGAAATTTTATTATTTCCCCAAGCTTGTTTTGCAGCAATTAATGATAATAATAAGGTTCTAGGTAATACTTCTTTGGAAGATTTGCCAAAAGCTATTGAAGATAATTCTTGATTTGTTAATTTTATTTCCCCTCCTAAAAAAGTTTTTCCTAGGCTAGGAATTAAATTAATTTTTGATATTCCTGAATTTAAATTAAGTAATGAAGACAGGTTTTCTTCTGTATTCATTCCTATTGATGAAACAACACCTATTCCAGTAATTGCAACACTCATCTAATAAATTATTGATTGCTCTCAATGTATTCAGCTATAGAATTTATATTATGAAAAATTTTTGCTCCTTCTTCTGGATTAGTAATTTTCACATTAAATTCTTTTTCAAGCATAACAATTATCTCTAAAGCATCAATAGAATCTAGCTCTAGTCCTTGCCCAAAAAGGGGAGTATCATCTTTGAAATCTTCTATATTTATATCTTCTAAATTTAAATATTCAATTAAATTTTTCTTTAATTTTGCTTTTAGATCATTCATGAGTTTTAATTTATATGCTAAATTAAAAAACTTTGAATATAATGTCTAGATGTTTTTATAATATTTAATCTAATTAATAAGTTGTGAATAAAGAATATGATGTTTGTATAGTTGGAGGAGGGCTAGCTGGATTGACATTATCATTACAGCTAAAAAAAGAAAATAGTAATATTTCTATTTTACTAATTGAAATGAGAGAGGGGAAAGCTCCATCATCTGCTCATAAAGTTGGGGAATCTACTGTTGAGCTAGGGACTTATTATTTAAGAGAAGTTCTTGGGTTAAAAAAGTATTTAGATGATTTCCAACTTCCAAAAGAAGGCTTAAGATTTTTTTTAACACCTCAATATAAATCTGACATTTCTAAAAGAGTTGAGTTAGGTCCTCGCAAAAGTGTTCCTGTTCCATCACATCAATTAGATCGAGGGACTTTTGAAAATGAATTAATTGAACAGGCAAAAAAATTAAATGTTGAGATATTATTAAATTCAAAAGTTAAGGATGTTATTATCCAAAAAGATCGGCACGAAGTTAAATTCATCAAAAATAAAATGGAATGCTTTGTAAATTCAAGATGGCTGATTGACGCAACAGGTAGAGCGAGTTTTTTAAAAAGAAAGTTAGGATTTAAAAAAGATTTAAATCATAATATAAATGCAGTTTGGTTTAGGGTAAAAGGGGCTTTAGATGTTACTGATTGGTCTACTAATTCCAAATGGATTAAGCAAGTTGATCCAGGTATAAGAGCTCTAGGAACAATCCATTTGATGGGGAAAGGTTATTGGGTATGGATTATACCATTAGCAACTCGAAATACTAGTTTTGGTATAGTTGCTGACCCCAATCATCATAAATTTGATGAATTTAGTAGCTTTAATACAGCTATGCAATGGCTAGAAAAAAATGAACCGCTTTGTTTTAATTATCTGAACAAGATTAGACATAATGTCATGGATTTTAGAGTTCTTAAGCATTATGCTCATCATACAGAAAGAATTTATTCAAATGAAAGATGGGCAGTAACAGGTGATTCTGGTGCATTTTTAGATCCGTTTTATTCACCAGGAACTGATTTTATTGCTATTAGCAATTCTTTTATAACAGATTTAATAGTTAGAGATAAAAATAATGAAAATATATTTCTCAGAACAAATATTTTTGAGCAAGCACATTTGTCATTGTTTAATAATTGGCTTAGTATATATAAAGATAAATATAGTATGTGGGGTTCAACTCAGACAATGATACTAAAGATTTACTGGGATTGGTTAGTATACTGGGGTGTTCCTGCATTACTTTTCACTAACAAAGGCTTTACTGATTTATTTATTTTAAAAGAATTGTTTGCTTCATCTCAAAAGATTGGTAACAAGTTCGGAAAACTTAACCATAATATGCAGCAAATTTTTTTACAGTGGTCAAAGTATGACAATAAGGTTATTTCAGATAAATATGTTGATTTGTTTGATAGTAAAATTATAGAGTCTTTTCATAATGGCATTGAAAAAAGATATGATAATAAGTCACTAATAGAAAGGATAAATAATAATGTGGCAATTCTAGAAAATATTGCTTCAGAAATTTTTAGATTGATGAGTAGTTATATATATAATACTTCAGAAGAAATAAAGGTTAATCCATATAAAATGAGTTTATTAAATAAGCCTGTTGATGATATTGATGGGCTTGAGAGGGATGAAAAGATAAAACAAGACGTGAAAACTATGTGGCTATATTAGATTTTTTAAAAATAAAATAAGTTCTTTAACAGATTCATCAAAAATA